>OKWR01001417.1_pt1 | contig 16316 bp, 14 predicted proteins | sample 1607101 | NCBI WGS metagenome assembly OKWR01 (sample SAMN04414076, study PRJEB24778) | human gut metagenome | material: faecal | host: Homo sapiens
AACACCCTGGGTACGGTAGGCGTTCTGGATTTCGGCTATGATATATTCCTCAACAGCCTCAGGCCCCTGCGCCTCCAAAATATCCTGCGGATATTTAGCGCCGGGAATCAGCATATCGCCCGCCTTAACCTCGTCGCCGTCCTTAACAAGGCAGCGAATACCGTAAGGAATAGTAACCTTTTCCTCGGTTTTAAGCTCATCGTTGGTGATTATAATTACATTGCTCTTCTTTTCCTCGGCAATGCGAACAGGACCATCCATTTTAGCAATAAGTGCGCAGCGCTTCGGTCTGCGTGCCTCGAACAGCTCCTCAACACGCGGAAGACCCTGTGTAATATCCTCTGTACTCGCAATACCGCCGGTGTGGAAGGTACGCATGGTAAGCTGGGTGCCCGGCTCGCCTATGGACTGAGCCGCAACTATGCCGACAGCCTCGCCCGTGGTAACCGGTTTGCTGGTTGCAAGGTTGCGCCCGTAGCACTTTTTGCACACGCCGTGGTGGCTGTGGCAGGTAAGCACCGAGCGTATCTCAATGCTTTCGATTCCGGCGTCAACAATTTTCTTGGCGCCCTCGCCCGTAACCATATCCTCATGCGACCAGATAACCTCGCCGGTATTCGGGTCAACTGCGTCATGGAGCAGATATCTGCCCTCAAGGCGCTCTGCAAGCGGCTCCAGAATGTGGTTTCCATCCTTAATATCGGTGACGGTAAGACCCTCTTCCGTACCGCAGTCGTCCTCACGGACGATAACATCCTGCGCAACATCGACCAGACGGCGGGTAAGATAACCCGAGTCGGCAGTACGCAAAGCAGTATCTGCAAGTCCTTTACGCGCACCGCGTGAGGAAATGAAGTATTCAAGTACGTTAAGACCCTCGCGGTAGTTGGCACGGATAGGTACTTCGATAACCTTACCCGCAGTATTCGCTATAAGTCCGCGCATACCCGCAAGCTGTCTTATCTGGCTCATAGAACCGCGCGCGCCGGAGTCCGCCATCATGAATATCGGGTTGAACTCGTCAAGGTTGCCCTTCAGCGCATCGGCAACATCCTCGGTCGCCTTGTTCCATATTTCTATAACATGGCGGCTGCGCTCGTCGTTGCTTATAAGACCGCGTCTGTAATCGCGGGTTACCAAATCAATCTGAGACTCGGCGCCTGCAAGTATTTCCTTTTTCGCCGGCGGGATTACCGCGTCGATAACCGCAACGGTAATAGCGCCCTTGGTGGAATACTTAAAGCCGGTCGCCTTGATATTATCAAGAACAATAGCGGATTCGCTTGTTCCGTGCATTGTAATGCAGCGGTCAATAATTTTACCGAGCTGCTTTTTGCCAACCTTGTTCTGAATAATATCGTCGTTGCTCTCAATAACATTGGCATCGGGATTTTTAACGGTATAGGTCCATTCAAGGTCAAGTGCGTGCTTGGGGTCGGTTCTGTCAACAAAGCCTAAATCCTGCGGAATCGACTCATTGAAGATTATAAAGCCGACCGTGCACCAAACAAGACCGTGCTCACCCTTATCGTTGGTCATACGCACTCTTATAGGCGCGTGCAGACCGACAATACCGTCGTTATAAGCCATTATCGCCTCGTTTTTATCTCTGAATATCTTGTTTGCGCCCTTTTCGTCGGACTTAACAAGAGTGAGGTAGTAAGAGCCGAGTACCATATCCTGCGTAGGAACGGTAACAGGCTTGCCGTCAGACGGCTTTAAGAGGTTGTTTGCCGCAAGCATAAGGAAACGGGCCTCTGCCTGTGCCTCTGCCGAGAGCGGAATATGAATAGCCATCTGGTCGCCGTCAAAGTCGGCATTGTATGCCGTACAAACGAGCGGGTGCAGCTTTAATGCCTTACCCTCAACCAGCACCGGCTCAAATGCCTGAATACCGAGTCTGTGAAGAGTCGGAGCACGGTTAAGCAGCACGGGATGCTCCTTGATGACCATTTCGAGCGCGTCCCAGATTTCGGTGGACGCACGCTCCACCATCTTTCTTGCGGACTTAATATTTGTAACAGCCTTGGTTTCAACCAGGCGTTTCATAACAAAGGGCTTGAACAGCTCCAGCGCCATTTCCTTCGGAACGCCGCACTGGTACATTTTAAGCTCGGGTCCTACAACTATAACCGAACGGCCGGAATAGTCAACACGCTTACCGAGCAGATTCTGACGGAAGCGTCCCTGCTTACCCTTAAGCATATCGGAAAGAGACTTAAGCGCGCGGTTGTTCGGGCCTGTTACGGGCTTGCCGCGTCTGCCGTTATCGATAAGGGCATCAACCGCCTCCTGAAGCATACGCTTTTCGTTGCGGACGATTATATCCGGCGCGCGCAGCTCAAGAAGTCTCTTCAAGCGGTTGTTACGGTTGATAACACGCCTGTAAAGATCATTCAGATCGCTCGTTGCGAAACGGCCGCCGTCCAGCTGAACCATCGGGCGGAGATCCGGCGGAATTACCGGAATGACATCAAGTATCATCCACTCGGGACGGTTGCCCGACTGCCTGAAGGCTTCAAGCACCTCAAGACGCTTTAAAAGACGGATGCTCTTCTGTCCCGTTGCGTCCTCAAGCTCGGCACGCAGCTCGTCGCAGGTCTTATCAAGATCAATTTCGCAAAGCAGCTTCTTTATAGCCTCTGCGCCCATGCCCGCTTCAAAGTCGTTTTCATACTTTTCACGCATATCGCGGTACTGCTTTTCGTTTAAAAGCTGCTTTTTTTCAAGCGGAGTAGTACCGGGGTCGGTAACTATATACTGCGAGAAATAAAGCACCTGCTCAAGCGCCTTCGGCGTGATATCGAGCACAAGACCCATTCTTGACGGGATAGTCTTGAAATACCAAATGTGCGAAACCGGGGCTGCAAGCTCAATCGAACCCATGCGCTCGCGGCGAACCTTCGCGCGGGTCACTTCAACGCCGCAGCGTTCGCAGACCTTGCCCTTATAACGGATACGCTTGTACTTTCCGCAGTGGCACTCCCAGTCCTTCTGCGGCCCGAAAATACGCTCGCAGAAAAGTCCGCCCTGCTCGGGCTTTAAGGTACGGTAGTTAATGGTCTCCGGCTTTGTAACCTCGCCGTGCGACCAGCTTCTTATCTGTTCGGGAGACGCAAGTCCTATTTTTATTGATTCAAATTCAATTTCTGCCATATCTGCCCCTCCGTTTAATTTTCGTCGTCGAATTCATCGTCTGATGCGAATTCGTCATATTCATCCTCGGCTATCGCTTCGCCGTTTTCGTCCTCAAGACCGAATCCGGTCAAATCGTCAGCAACCGAGTGACCGTCAAAGTCAACATCGTTACCCTCGTTTTCGGGAATTGCCGGTGTTCCGAGACCGATGTCGTCGTCATCCTCAAAGCTCTGCTTCAAGTCAATCTCCTCATCGTTACGGTCAAGCACCTTAACATCAAGACCCAGGGACTGCAGCTCCTTAATAAGAACCTTGAACGACTCGGGCACGCCCGGCTTCGGAATATTCTGACCCTTAACGATTGACTCATAGGTCTTGACTCGACCCACAACATCGTCCGACTTAACGGTGAGTATTTCCTGCAGCGTATAAGCCGCACCGTAAGCCTCAAGCGCCCAAACTTCCATTTCTCCGAAACGCTGACCGCCGAACTGCGCCTTACCGCCGAGCGGCTGCTGGGTAACAAGGGAGTACGGACCTGTAGAACGCGCATGGATCTTATCGTCAACCAGGTGATGCAGCTTGAGATAGTACATATAGCCAACGGTTACCGGGTTATCAAACGGCTCGCCGGTACGCCCGTCATAAAGCTGGGTCTTGGCGTCTGCCGTCAGCGGGATGCGTGAGAAGTCAAGCTTCGCGCTGTTCTTATCCTTATATTCGTCGGATTTTGTGAATTCCTCCGCCATTGCAAAGCACTTGCGGATGTCATCCTCATGAGCACCGTCAAATACCGGGGTGCAGATGTTCCAGCCGAGCGCTTTCGCGGCATATCCTAAGTGAACCTCAAGCACCTGACCTATATTCATTCGGGACGGAACGCCCAACGGGTTCAGAACTATATCAAGCGGAGTGCCGTCCGGCAGGAAGGGCATATCCTCACTCGGAAGTATGCGGGATACAACGCCCTTATTACCGTGGCGTCCCGCCATTTTATCTCCCACGGAAATCTTACGCTTCTGCGCTATATAGCAGCGAACGACAACATTTACTCCGGGGCTTAATTCAGCCGAATTTTCTCTTGTGAATACCTTAACATCAACAATTGTGCCGTATTCGCCGTGCGGAACACGCAGAGAGGTATCCCTTACCTCGCGCGCCTTTTCGCCGAATATTGCACGGAGCAGTCTTTCCTCGGCGGTAAGCTCGGTTTCGCCCTTGGGCGTTACCTTTCCTACAAGTATATCGCCTGCGGTAACCTCTGCGCCGACGCGGATAATGCCGCGGTCGTCAAGATCCTTAAGCGCGTCCTCGCCGACATTCGGTATATCCCTTGTTATTTCCTCGGGCCCGAGCTTTGTATCGCGCGCTTCAAGCTCATATTCCTCAATATGAATGGAAGTATAAACATCATCGCGCACCAGGCGCTCGTTTATAAGAACTGCGTCCTCGTAGTTGTAGCCTTCCCATGTCATAAAGCCGATGAGGGCGTTTCTGCCGAGGGATATTTCTCCGTTGCTCGTAGCCGGACCGTCGGCAATAACCTCGTGCTCCTTAACCTTTTGACCGACTGCTACTATCGGGCGCTGATTTATACAGGTTCCGTGGTTTGAACGTAGGAACTTTATAAGCTTATATTCGTCAATTTCGCCGTTTGTCGCGCGAATCTTAATGTAATCCGCGCTTACATAGGTAACCTCGCCGTCGCGCTTTGCAAGCACAACAACGCCCGAGTCAACCGCCGCCTTGTATTCCATACCGGTTGCAACAATCGGGTTTTCGGGGCGTAAAAGCGGCACAGCCTGCTTCTGCATGTTCGAGCCCATGAGCGCACGGTTGGTATCGTCGTTCTCAAGGAACGGAATCATGGCGGTTGCTACCGAAACCACCATTTTCGGCGAAACGTCCATATAATCGGCACGGGAGGACTCAACCTCACGGAAACCGTCAAGATAACGGGCAGTAACCTTTTTGTTTACAAAATGACCTGCCTCGTCAAGCGGCTCGTTTGCCTGTGCTACAATGTATTCGTCTTCTTCATCGGCAGTCATATAGCAAACCTCGTCAAGAACTCTGCCTGTTTCCTTATCAACCTTGCGGAACGGAGTTTCTATAAAGCCGTATTTATTTATCTTCGCAAAGGTTGCAAGATAGGAGATAAGACCGATGTTAGGACCTTCCGGAGTCTCTATCGGGCACATACGTCCGTAATGCGTATAGTGAACATCACGAACCTCGAAGGACGCGCGGTCACGGGAAAGTCCGCCGGGTCCGAGCGCCGACAGACGGCGCTTATGGGTAAGCTCCGACAGAGGGTTGGTCTGATCCATAAACTGCGAAAGCGGAGACGAGCCGAAGAATTCCTTTATAGCCGCCACAACCGGACGGATGTTTATAAGCGACTGGGGGGTAATACTGTCGGGATCCTGCGCCTGCAGGGTCATTTTCTCACGCACAACACGCTCCATACGGGATATACCTATGCGGAACTGGTTCTGCAGAAGCTCACCCACCGAACGGATACGGCGGTTGCCGAGGTGGTCTATATCGTCAACCGTGCCCACATTGTGAGGAAGTCCCAGAAAATAGTTTACGGTAGCAAATATATCGTCAAGCGTTATATGCTTCGGAATAAGGTCGTCGGCATGAGCCAAAATTGCCTCGCGCAGCTCTTTCTTGCCGTTTGTTTCCTCAAGCAGCTTTTTAAGAACCTCAAACGAAACGTTCTCGTTTATGCCGAGCCCGTCAAGCTCGCCGAGTTCATCGGCAGTGAAATCGGTAAAATCGCAAAGCCTTACCATACCGTTTGAGAGCACCTTTACCTCAGTAACATTGCCCTCAAAGTCCATAACATTGATATAGGCTTCCCTTACGCCCTTACGCTCTATGGTATCCGCCAGCTCGCGGCTGACAGTCACATCCGCCTCGGCAAGAATTTCACCGGTCATCGGATCTGCCACAGGGCGCGAAAGCACGGCGCCGCGGATTCTGGCGCCTATTGCCAATTTTTTATTGTATTTATAGCGGCCCACGCGGGAAATATCATATCTGTGCGGGTCAAAGAAAAGCTGCTCAAGATAAGCCTTTGCACCCTCAATGGTTACAGGCTCGCTGGGGCGGAGCTTTTTATAGACCTCTACAAGCGCGTCCTCAACCGACTTGGTATCATCCGTCTCAAGGGTCGCGGAAAGACGCTCGTCCTCACCCAAAAGCGTTCTTATCATATCGTTTGTACCGATTCCGAGTGAACGCACAAAGGTAGTAATGGGCAGCTTGCGGTTTTTATCGATGCGGACATAAAGCACATCGTTCGGAGAGGTTTCATACTCAAGCCATGCGCCGCGGTTCGGGATTATCGTGGAGGAAAAAAGCCGTTTACCGGTCTTTTCATCGGTCTTTTCGGCAAAATAAACACCCGGCGAACGCACAAGCTGCGAAACTATGGCGCGCTCCGCACCGTTTATTACAAAGGTGCCGGATTCGGTCATCAGCGGGAAATCGCCCATGGAGACCTCGCTTTCCTTGATCTCCCCGGTCTCGCTGTTTACAAGGTGCGCGGTAACGCGAAGCGGCGCGGCATATGTCGTATCGCGCGCTTTGCATTCGGTAACATCGTATTTGGGAGTATCGTCAAGGCGGTAGTCAACAAAGCTGAGCCTCAGGTTTCCGCTGTAGTCCGTTATATCAGACATATCCCTGAAGACTTCTTTCAGACCCTCCTCAACAAACCATTTGTACGAATCCTTCTGAATTTCAATGAGATTAGGCATGTCAATAACTTCGTTGATCTTCGAGAAGGTCATTCGGTTGTTATTGCCCAGGCGTACCGGTTTTACCATTGAAGTCGGCTCCATAGGTTTACAATCACTCCTCCGTATATTTTGCGGCAAAAAGAGCCGCAAGAGCAAGCATTCACAACGGGTTCGGCGCACTTAAAAATTGCTTCGGGGCAAAATAGGCGCACAATCCCCCATCATCATTAGTAATTCATTATTATATACCGTTTGGCAGCGATAGTCAAGCATTATTTTAATTTTAAAAAAAAATAAAAGAGTTTTATAATATGTGCGAAAGGTAAAAGCCTCAACAACACACCTAAATGTGCGTAAGGTTATTGCCTTTCGCACATTATTTTTTTGGCCGAAAAACGGAAAGGAGGGAAACCTTATCACTTGCAAATATTTTACCTATGAGGATAGGAAACATTTTGAGGAACAGTACAATGCAGGTGCAGCCCTGCCGGATATTGCGGACACACTCGGCGTGCATATCAGTACGATTTACCGGGAGCTTAACCGAGGCAGCACAGGAGAGATTGATGCCAACGGCCGTGCCGGGTATGATGCAGAGCTTGCACAAAAAACAATGCTGGAAAGCCTTAAAAGGCGAGGCAAAAGACAAGGAGGTGTAAAACAAAATGAATGAGCTGCAAACATTCAGTAATGCGGAGTTTGGCGAGATACGCTCAATTACCATTGAAAACATCCCCTATTTTGTAGGCAGGGATGTGGCAAGCATTTTGGGCTACGCCAACACAAGGGATGCCCTGGCAAAGAGGGTTGACAGCGAGGACAAGCTAACGGGGGTAGCAATTTGCGACACCAACGGCAGAGAAACAAAGCCGGTACTTATAAACGAAAGCGGGTTATACAGCTTGATACTTACAAGCAAGCTGCCATCCGCAAAAGAGTTTAAGCGGTGGGTTACATCAAGCGTTTTGCCTATGATACGCAAAACAGGCGTGTATTCAGCCGGTATGGCTTTGAAAAACGATGACACCGTTGCACCGATGAGGTTACTTTCCCCGGATGATTATCTTTCGGCTGCCAGGCTTATTGCCACTTGCAAGAGTGAACGGCTGGGCATCGTGCTTGCACTTTTATCAAAAGGCGGTTGGGATATTCCCCAGATCGCAACCGGTGCATCCGTAAGACCGGACACCTCCGACATTGCCGAAAGAATTACACGGGTAAAAGCCAAAACAGGCATAAGTCTGCAAGAGCTCGGAAAAGTAAGCGGCATAAGTGTTGAGGTTTTGCGCTCTTATGAAACCGGGCGGCGTTTTCCAAAGCAAGAAAGGTACACCTCCCTCGTAATGCTGTTAAACAGCCTTGAGGAAACGGCCGAAAAGGAGGATGGCGAACAATGACACCCGAACAACAGAGAGTCAAAGAGCGTGAGCTTGCCGCCATACGGAAACGAAAAATAAGACAGCGTAACAACCGTATTGCGTGGCTCGTAATTATCGGTATTGTGCTTGTAATATTTGCCCTCGGCACGCTCTTTGGGTATCACCTTACAAGCCACACACCCGCCGGACAAGCCGACATAACGGAAAGCACACAGATTGCTGCCAAGATCCGTGCGGATGAGCCCACAGCAAAAGTAATTGAGCTCACAAGCACCGCAGAAACCCCAAAAGGTGTGCCGGGGCTGTCGCTTGATTATGACTTGCAAAAAGTAATGTATGAAAGCTGCCAAAAGTATGATGTACCTTTTGCCCTGGCTTTGGCCGTGGCAGAAAAAGAAAGCGGCTTTAACCCGGATGCCGAAAGCAGGACAGACGATCACGGCATTATGCAGATTAACCGCTGTAATTTTGAGTACCTGCGTAACAAGGGCATTGATCCCCTTACCTATGAGGGAAACATTGAGGCCGGCGTAATGCTCCTCGGTGAAAACCTAACCCGTTACGGTGATGAGGGGCTGGCGGTTATGGCATATAACTGCGGCCGCACCGGGGCAAAAAGGCTTTGGGATGCCGGTGTATACAGTACATCGTACTCAAGAGCCATTATGGAGCTATACGAAAAGTGGCTCGGAGTGCTGGAGGTACAGCAGTAATGGCTTATTACCACACCTGCCCGGATTGCGGTGCAAACCTCGATCCCGGCGAAAAATGCGATTGTCAAACAAATAAAATTTACATAACCAAGGAGGCTAACAACAATGTTAGAAATGAAAGTAACGATCACGGCTGCCACAGACCTTATGGCAGTGCTCAACAACATTGCCGCCGCACTTGACGGCAAAAACCCGCACACCGTTTGTAACCAGTTTGGCGCAGACAGCAAGCACATTGACAATGTGGGCACTATCAATATGGGCGTTGGCGGCAAAGCACAGCCCGCAACACCTACGGCACCGGTAAACCCTACCCCTGCACCGGTAGCGACACCCGCACCGGCACCTGGTGCACCTTTGAGTGCGACACCTGCCCAGACGGCAACCCCGATTGCCCCCACGGTCCCTGTTGCCGCGCCTGCCCCCACCGTAACACCTGCGGCTAATGTGGCACCGGCTCCCGCTGTTCCGACCTCTGCACCGCAGTACACGCTTGATATGATTGCAACCGCAGGCTCGGCACTTATTGATGCCGGAAAGATGGATCAGCTTATGGGGCTGCTCGGCAAGTTTGGTGTGGCAAGTCTTACAGAACTTGCACCCGAAAGCTACGGAGCTGTTGCAAACGAATTAAGAGCCCTGGGCGCAGCAATTTAAGGAGGGATAACAATGCCAACACCGGAAAAACACGCTCTGCTGTCGGCATCCTCCGCAGCCCGTTGGCTGCATTGCACCGCCGCCCCTCGCTTTGAGGAGCAATTCCCGGAAAACACATCGGAATATGCGGAGGAGGGCCGCCTGGCTCACGCTATTTGTGAGCTGAAAGTTATTAAACATTTTACCACGCAGATTAAGCCACGCACTTACACCTCAAGGCTTAAAAAGCTGAAAGAAAACCCACTTTACCAGGACGAGATGGACAAGACATCGGATCTGTACCTGGAGCACCTTACTGAAAGGGCTATGCAGTATAACGCAAAGCCGAATGTGGCCGCCGAGGTGCAGGTTGATTTTGCCGAATATGTACCGGAGGGCTTTGGTACCTGCGATTGCATTATGATCGGCGGTGATACCTTGAGCATTACCGACTATAAGCACGGTAAGGGCGTGCCAGTATCGGCTGAAAACAACCCGCAAATGCGGTTGTATGCCCTTGGTGCCTTAAAACGGTACAAGCCCGTTTATGGCGGCAGCATCAAAAAGATTTGTATGACGATAGACCAGCCCCGCATCCAGACGGAGCCAAGCAGCGAAACCATAACGGTTGAGGATCTGCTTGCTTGGGGTGAAAGCATTAAACCTATTGCCGCAAAGGCTTATATGGGGCTTGGGGCATTTTGCCCCGGTGAGCATTGCCGCTTTTGCCGAGGCAAAGCGAAATGCAAAGCCCGTGCAGACCAAAACACTGCACTTGAGGAATTTAAGGACTGTGTACCGCAGAACGCTGAAAAGCCGCCCCTCTTTGGGCAGGGCGTGCTTACGGATGCCGAAATTGGCGATCTGCTTGTAAGAGGCCAGGAGCTTGTTAAGTGGTACAAGGACCTTGAGGAATATGCCCTCGGCACTATCCTCAAAGGTGGTACAATTCCCGGCTGGAAAGCCGTTGCAGGCAGGAGCAACCGCACCTTTACGGACACGGAGGCCGCCCTTAATGCTGCTGTTGCCGCCGGGTATGATAAATCACTCTTGTATGATTTCAAGCCCAAAACACTTACGGAGCTTGAGAAACTTATGGGCAAAACCGAATTTGCGGACAAGCTCGGCAGCTTTGTGGTAAAGCCCATTGGAAAGCCCACCCTTGCATTGCTTACGGATAAACGGGAGGCTTACAACCCTGCCGCCGCAGACTTTGCCGGGATAACGGATGAATAATCAAATAACCGTGCTGGTGGAACGCTGCACAATGCAGATAAACCTTGATCCGTTCTTTAACCGCACAACGCCGCTTGCCAAACAAAAAAAACTGCTTGGGTATGTATTCCAGGAGCCTTGGAGGAATGAGAAAACCATAAGCACCCTGGGTACATACCTACCGCAGAAACAAGCCGAGGCAAAAGAGGCTTGGGAGGCTGCAAGCAAACGGTACCAAGACGAATACATCAGCACACAATTCCGCTATGACCTTACCGCACAACAAAAGTGGACCGTGGAGGCAGCAAACCGCAAAATGCTGAATGAGGTAAAGCGGTGTAAAACCAATTTTGAGCGTTGGGGCAAAATAATAGCCTGTTATGAAATGCTTAAAACCAAAAACCATTTTTAATGATTACAAGGAGGCAAACAACAATGTTTAACGAAAGTAACCCCCCCCGTGGACTTGAGGAAATGAAAGCCCGCAACCAAGCCAGCAATATGCTGGCAGATATGTTAGCCGAAATAATGCTTGAAAGCAACGCACCGGAGGAAATAAAGCTCGGCGTGCGTATCGTTCAGCAGGGCAAAAAGGTTAGCAAAGCTGCACACGAAATTGTAGAGGCGTTTGCCGGTGATCCTGCCACTATTAAAGCAAGCGACACCGAAACCCTCAAACAAGTGCTTGAGTACCTCGGCTTGGTAGAGGTAGGGCTCAAGCAGTTTATGGAAACAACCAAGGCACCAAATGCAAACAATGCACCGAATGAAATTTAATGTAATAAAGGAGTTTAAGAATTATGTACCAGAACATTGCAACCAAGGTATTAACCGGCGAGGTTAGGCTTTCCTATGTCAACCTTACCACCCCCAGAGCGCCCCAGCAGGGCGGTGAGCCCAAGTACAGCGTTACGCTGCTTATCCCCAAGACCGATGCCGCAACCATTGCCAACATCAACGCCTCTATTAAGGCGGCGTATGAGGACGGCGTAAGCAAGAAATGGGGCGGCGCACACCCAAACAGATTGTGCACGATGGTGACGGGCTCCGTCCGTCCGGCTTGCCGTTTGGCGATGAGTGCAAAGGGCATTGGGTGCTAACCGCCAGCACCAAGAGTAAGCCGCAGGTTGTCGGCATTGACAACCTCGATTGTGAGCTTGCCCCCTCGGATATTTACAGCGGTATGTACGCCCGTGTAACTATTAACTTTTTCACCTATGACACGGCAGGCAGCAAGGGCGTGGGCTGCGGCCTCGGCAATGTACTTAAAACCCGTGACGGTGAGGCTCTTGCCGGTGGTGCATCCGCAGCCAGCGACTTTGAGGGGCTCGGCCAGAGCTTTACTGCACAGCCGGCCGCTGTTCCCGGTTATCCGCAGGCACAGCCTGCTGCTCCGGCTTATCAGCCGCAGTACAACCCCGTTACGCCCCAGCAGGCAGCACCGCAAGCATACACTGCACCGCAACAGCCCCAGGCGGCACCCGCACAGCCGCAGAGCCGTCCGGCGGTAAACCCGATCACAGGGCAGCCCTGGTAAAAGCAAAACAACAAGGAGGCAAACAATATGAAAACCCGCTTTGATGAAACAAAATACTGGATCACCGCTGGAGGCGAGGCGATCCGCTTGTGCGATATGGAAACATCGCACCTGTTAAACACCGTAAAAATGCTGTTGCAGAAACCCACACGCACGCAGGCAATGCTCGTTATTGATATTGAGCGTAATAGCCGAGATGCCGCTGTGTGGGTACCCAACCCGCAGGATCCCCGTATTCTTTCAATTCACAATGTTACGAGCCTTACGGCGGAGGAACTTGTGGACTATGTAAAAAGCACACCGCTTTATGCGGCTATGCTTTCGGAGCTTGAAACAAGAGGGGTAAACACAGATAACACGATCACGATGTTTGAAACGATGGATCCGCTACGGTAAAGGAGGTAAAAGAGTATGGATCATTTAAGTATTGACCTTGAAACATTTTCAAGTGTGCCGATACAAAAAGCCGGTGCCCAAAAGTACATACAAAGCCCCGACTTTGAGATCCTCCTCTTTGCCTACTCCCTTAACGGTGCAGAGCCGGTGTGCTGTGATTTTGCCCAGGGCGAAACACTCCCCAAGTGGGTTGCCGAGGCGTTGCTTGATCCGCAGTGCTTAAAACACGCATACAATGCACCCTTTGAGTGGGGCTGCCTGTCACGGTATATGGGCAGGCAGCTGCCACCGGCGCAGTGGCGTTGCACAATGTTCCACGGCTTGTATGCAGGCTATACAGCGGGCTTGGATGCCACAGGCAGGGCGTTGGGCTTGCCGGAGGATAAACGCAAGCTGAATACCGGCAAAGCCCTTATACGCTATTTCTGCGTACCGTGTGCCCCATCAAAGGCAAACAGCGGCAGAACACGGAACTACCCGTACCACGCGCCGGAGCGTTGGGAGTTATTCAAAGAGTATAACCGCCAGGATGTTGTGACCGAAATGGAAATTGAGCGCAGGCTTTCGGCGGTACCCGTGCCGGACTTTGTGCAAAAGGAATGGGAAACGGATCTCGTTATAAACAGCCGAGGCGTTGCTATTGATATGGGGATGGTTGAGGGCGCCCTTGAACTTGGGGCAACGGTCCGCAACACCCTTACAACCGAGGCTGTGAAAATATCCGGGTTAAACAACCCAAACAGCGTAAAGCAGCTTGCATCTTGGCTTGAAAGCGAAACCGGCGAGGAAATAAACGGGCTCCGTAAGGACACCGTTGCCAAAATGCTTGCCCGTGACGATAACAGCCCGGAGGTGCAGCGTATGCTTGAGATCCGGCAGGAGCTCGGCAAGACAAGCACCAAAAAGTATGATGCTATTGAGCAGGCCGTGTGCCGGGATGGGCGTGTGCGTGGGCTTTTACAATTTTACGGTGCCAACCGCACAGGCCGCTGGGCAGGGCGTTTGGTGCAGGTGCAAAACCTGCCCCGTACCTATACAGAGCCGTTGGAGCTTGCCCGTGACCTTGTAAAAGGGCGTAAGCTGGATGCCTTAAAGTGCATTTACGGCAGCGTGCCGGACACGCTCTCACAGCTGATACGCACCGCATTTATTGCCGCACCCGGTAATGTGCTGATTGATGCCGACTTTTCGGCCATTGAGGCCCGTGTTATTTCTTGGCTTGCCGGTGAGGAGTGGAGGCTTGAGGTTTTCCGCACCCACGGCAAAATATATGAGGCATCAGCCTCGCAGATGTTCGGCGTGCCCATTGATCTTATAAAAAAGGGCAACCCCGAATATGCCCTCCGGCAAAAAGGTAAGGTTGCAGAGCTTGCCCTCGGCTACCAGGGCAGCACCGGCGCACTTATCAATATGGGTGCACTTGATATGGGCATACCGGAGGAGGATCTGCCCGATATTGTGAGCCGTTGGCGTGATGCCAACAAACGCATAAGGGATCTGTGGTACAAGGTGGATGCCGCCGCTGTGCAGGTTATCACTCAAGGCGGCAGCGTGGGCGTAAGTAGCATTATACTTGCCCACGAATGGGATGCAACCCAAGGCACCGACTATATGACAATAACGCTGCCAAGCGGCAGAAAATTGTTTTACAATGCCCCGCAAATAGGCGTAAACCAATGGGGCAACCCCTCAATATCGTATATGGGTATGGACCAGACCACAAAGAAATGGAAACGCATCGAAACCTACGGCGGCAAGCTCGTGGAGAATTGTGTGCAAGCCATCGCCCGTGATTGTCTGGCACAGGCTATTGAACACCTGGAGGCAGCAGGGCTGCCGGTTATATTCCACATACACGATGAGGTGGTAATTGATATAAGACCGTTTGCAGACAACGAGGCAATGCTTGCAAAAACGGTTGAAATAATGAGCCGCCCTGTTCCGTGGGCTCCGGGCTTGCCCCTTGGTGCCGATGGTTGGGTTGGTAAATTCTTTAAGAAAGATTAGGAGGCTCGGCTATGCAGTATATGGGAGGCAAAAGCCGCATAGCCCGCTACATAGCCGAAATTATAAATAACACCCTTAACGGGGGGGGGAGCGTTCAATGAGATACCAAGGCGGCAAGAGCCGTATAGCAACACCTTTGGCGCAGATCCTCAACGCTACGGGGGGGGGCTTGCTTTGTTAGCCTTTTCTGTGGTAGCTGCTCCGTTGAAAGCAAAGTTACCGGCTATGACCGCATTATACTGAATGACAAGCACAAGTATTTGATTGCTTTATTAAGAGGTGTGCAGGCGGGTTATGAATTGCCGGAAACGATAACAGAGGAACAGTACCAGGCCATAAGAGCCGATAAAGATGCAGATCCGGTGCTTGCAGGTTTTGTGGGCTTTGGGTGCAGCTTTGGCGGCAAATGGTTTGGAGGATATGCACGAAATAAGGGCGGCACGAATTATGCCGCACAGAGCAAGCGTTCACTGCTTAAAGATATGGCAACGCTCGGCGGCGCCGAGATATTCTGCGGTGATTATAAACAAGTACCTATACCGCCGGGGGCGGTTGTATATGCGGATCCTCCGTATGACAATACCACCGGTTACAATAACGAGAAATTCAACAGCACAGAGTTTTGGCAGGCAATGCGTTTGCTTGCCGATACCGGGCACACCGTTTACATAAGTGAGCAAACTGCCCCGCCGGACTTTGTGTGCGTGTGGGAAAAGCCCTTTACACGCACCCTCGACAGAAACAAGGGCAACCAATTCAAGGTAACAGAAAAGCTGTTTACCTATATTTCACCGATATGGAGGCGGTAAAAATGGCTTATTATATAGCCTCTGTAAGCTGGGGCAAGGACAGTTTGGCAATGCTCCTCCGGCTGATATACGAAAACAAACCACTTAACGAGGTTGTTTTCTTTGATACCGGGATGGAATTTCAAGCCATATACAATGTGCGTAACGCCGCCCTTGGTATGCTGAAAGTAAGAGGCATTACATACACCGAATTAAAACCGGACGAGCCTTTTCTTTACAGTATGTTAGAAAGGCCAAAATCAAAGCGTACAGGGGAAAAAGTTAAAGGCAACGGCTGGTGCGGAGGACCTTGTAGATGGGGCACCTTTCAAAAATTACGGGCTCTTGATAGATATGCAAAAGCCAAAAATGCCATTGTTTATATAGGCCTTGCAGCAGACGAGAAAAAACGGCTGGAAAACCTCGAAAGTTATAAACGCGCACCACTTGCAACACTTTGGAATATGACAGAGGCAGAGTGCCTCCAATATTGTTACGATCACCATTTTTACTGGTATGAGAACACCGACAGCGAGGCAGAAAAAATACGCCTTTATGATATTTTGGATCGTGTTTCCTGCTGGTGCTGCTGTAATAAAAACCTCAAGGAATTGCGGAACATTTACAACTTTTTGCCCGAATATTGGCAAAGGCTGCGTTACCTGCAATTTGTACTTGAGCGCCCGATGAAAGGCTACTACAAAGGACAGCCCAGAGGCGTGTTTGAACTTGAGGATCGTTTTTCTAAGGAGGCA
>OKWR01001445.1_pt1 | contig 15943 bp, 13 predicted proteins | sample 1607101 | NCBI WGS metagenome assembly OKWR01 (sample SAMN04414076, study PRJEB24778) | human gut metagenome | material: faecal | host: Homo sapiens
AAGGAAGTAAGCAAGCAGGTGGAAGGGAATACATTATATATATACGTGCGCGTGATGTGCGCGCAGACAGAGGCGGGGAAAAGGAAAACAAGAATGTGCAAATGGAAACAGGTAATATAATAGAAAAATTAGCAATTTGTAGTGGAGATAAATCCATAGCATTAATGAGAAATGAATCTTACGCTTTTGCTCTTCATCCCCAAAACAAACCTTTCGTATGCGAGAAGGATCCCCCTTGGAGCTTTTATAAATAATGAGTTCGCCAATTGCATCAGCAAGTATATTCCCGGGGAAACAGCGTTTCCTGTTTATTGCTTTGAACTGCAAGTCTGATTTTACCCTTACAACGAAATAAGACTCTAAGGTTTCTATCTTGAAAAGACTCTTTAAATAGTTGTAACCACAGTCAAAGATATAGTAAGCACCTATTTTATAAGGAATTTCATTTATAGCTTTGCTATCGTGAATTGAAGCTGTAGTTATATGGAAGAATGCAGATATTTGAGTTTCGACATCATACAGTGTATATATTTTAATACTTCCTTTTTCTTACGGAACTTGGCTCACCCAAATACAACCAAACACAAGCCAATGATTATAGAATCGAAAGCATAAACATCACCACCGAGATTAGAGATAGTAGTATTAAAACTTGTTCAAACATAAAACAACAAAAAAAGATTCTGGAGGTAAAGAACACAGAAAAAGCCAAAATGTTGAAAATCGGCAAGTTTGCGGATTACAACATTTTACGAGAGGAGTGTGACAAAATGAAAAACCTTGCGACAGATAGAGCAAATATCAATTCAATTATTTATCTTTGTTAGCTTTTATAAGTTAGCATACAAAAAACAATAACTACAATGAAAGATTTTTTTAAATTTACGCTAGCCACCATCACAGGTATTATTGTGTCAAGTGTCGTGTTGTTTTTCGTCAGCATCCTGATACTGTTTAGTATGCTGTCCTCGTCAGACTCTGAAACTCAGGTGCGCAAAAACTCTGTGATGATGCTCGACATGAGAGGTATGCTCTCAGAACGGAGCCAAGACAACCCTTTCGACATCTTCCTGAGCGAAGATGAAACTACGTATGGACTGGATGACATTCTTTCGTCTATCCAGAAAGCCAAGGAAAATGAAAACATCAAAGGAATTTACCTGCAAGCCGGTTCAATGGGCATAGGATTTGCCTCTCTGGAAGAAATACGTAAAGCGCTGGCTGACTTCAAAACCAGCGGTAAATTCGTGATAGCTTACGGCGACCAATATTCACAACGCCTGTATTATCTGGCAAGTGTAGCCGATAAAGTGTTGCTGAATCCACAGGGTGCAATCGGCTGGTACGGTTTGGCTTCTACCCCGACCTTCTACAAAGATTTACTGTCAAAAATTGGCGTTGAAATGCAGGTATTCAAAGTAGGTACTTACAAATCGGCTGTCGAACCATTCATTTCTACAGAAATGAGTCCGGCCAATCGTGAACAGGTAACCGTATTCCTGGATGGTATCTGGGGGCAAATGTTAAGTGATGTTTCAGGATCAAGAGGCATAAGCAAAGAGAAGCTGAACGAGGTTGCCGACAAAATGCTGATGTTCTATCCCGCCAATGCCTGTGTGGAATATGGTCTGGCAGATACTCTGGTATACAAAAATGACGTACGTAACTACCTGAAAACAATGGTGGGAATAGACAAGGATGACAGTATGCCAATATTAAGCTTAAAAGACATGGTGAACGTGAAAAAGAACGTTCCGAAAGATAAGAGCGGAAATATTGTCGCTGTGTACTACGCATATGGAGCCATTGACAGCGGAAATTCGTATGCAGGTAGTGAAGATGGAATTAATTCTGACAAGGTAATCCGCGACTTACGCAAACTGAAAGATGATAAGGACGTGAAAGCTGTGGTGCTGCGTGTGAATTCTCCGGGTGGTAGCGCTTTCGGTTCGGAACAAATATGGTACGCTGTCACCGAACTGAAAAAAGAAAAGCCGGTAATTGTTTCCATGGGTGACTATGCAGCATCAGGCGGTTATTATATTTCCTGTAACGCGGACAGTATCGTAGCTGACCCGACTACACTGACAGGGTCTATCGGTATCTTCGGTATGTTCCCCAATGTGAAAGGATTGACGGATAAAATCGGCCTGTCATTCGATGCAGTGAAGACCAATACATACGCTGACTTCGGAGCAATGGGACGTCCGCTGAATGACGGCGAAAAGGCGTTGATGCAGAATATGGTGAACGAGGGTTATGAACTGTTCGTGAAACGTTGTGCAGAAGGCCGAGGCATGACCACAAATGAAATCAAGAAGATTGCTGAAGGACGTGTATGGACTGGCACCAAAGCCAAAGAACTGGGCTTGGTAGACGAACTGGGTGGCCTGGACAAGGCTTTGGAAATAGCTATCGGAAAGGCCAGACTGGATGCCTACACCGTAATGTCTTATCCGGGCAAAAAAAGTTTCTTCGACATGCTGACGGATACGAAACCCGGTGGATATATTCAATCCCGCATACTGAAAGGCAAAGTCGGTGAACTTTACAACCAATTCGACTGGCTGAATAATTTTGAGAACTGTGATAAAATTCAGGCACGCGTTCCGTTCGAGTTGAACATCAATTAAAGAAAGGAGTGGATGGAAGAACCGCTGGTTAAGATACACTATTGGCTATACCCCATCTCGTGGATTTACGGGATAGGGGTACGTCTAAGAAATAAACTCTTTGATTGGGGATATTACCGGTCAAAGAGTTTTGACATACCTGTAGTGTGCGTCGGCAACCTCGCTGTAGGCGGGACAGGCAAGACGCCACATACGGAGTATCTTATCAACCTGTTACAACAAGCGGGAACAAACGTCGCCATGCTGAGCCGGGGATATAAACGAAAAAGTAAGGGCTATGTGCTGGCTACAGAAAAAACGGACGTAAAGCGCATCGGCGACGAACCCTATCAGATAAAAAATAAATTCCCAGGTATCCGGGTGGCTGTAGATGAGAACCGCTGCCACGGCATTGAACAACTGATGAAATTGGACCACCCCAAAGTGGATGTAGTGTTACTGGACGACGCTTATCAACACCGGTACGTGAAAGCCGGACTGAACATACTACTGACGGATTTCCATAGACTCTTCTCAGATGATACCCTGCTTCCGGCAGGACGATTGCGCGAACCGGAAGATGGGAAAAACAGGGCACATATCGTGATCGTGACAAAATGTCCGGAAGATATCAAACCTATAGATTTCAATATCATCACGAAAAGACTAAGGCTGTATCCATATCAGCAACTTTATTTTTCCGCGTTCCGATATGGGCCACTGACACCACTCTTCGGAGAAAAGCGCCGAACGCTCGCATCGCTGGAAAAAGATGAATACGTATTATTGGTAACAGGCATCGCTTCGCCTGCACCGCTGGTGGAAAAGCTGAAAGTGTATACACCGCACGTAAACTTATGCCAGTTTGACGACCATCATGATTTCAGTAACAAGGACCTGCAAGCCATAAAAGAGCGCTTCGAACGTCTGGAAGGAAAGAAAAAGCTGATTATCACCACGGAAAAGGATGCGACAAGGTTGCAACACCATCCGGCACTGGCCGAAACATTGAAGCCGCATTTGTACATTTTGCCGATTGAGATAGAATTTTTACAAAATCAACAACATATATTTAACCAAAATATTATTGGCTATGTTAGAGCTCATTCAAGAAACAGCAGCTTACCTGAAAGGTAGGATGCACACACAACCTGAGACAGCAATTATCCTCGGAACCGGCTTAGGCAGTCTTGCTACTGAAATTACCGAGAAGTACGAAATAAAATATGAGGAAATTCCGAACTTCCCCGTATCGACGGTAGAAGGACATAGCGGAAAACTGATATTCGGAAAGTTGGGGAACAAAGATATCATGGCAATGCAGGGACGTTTCCATTATTACGAAGGTTATTCAATGAAGGAGGTAACGTTTCCGGTACGTGTAATGCGCGAACTGGGTATCAAAACCTTATTTGTTTCGAATGCCAGCGGTGGTACAAATCCGGATTTTGAAATCGGCGACCTGATGATTATTACAGATCACATCAATTACTTTCCGGAACACCCGCTGCGTGGCAAGAATATTCCATATGGTCCGCGTTTCCCGGATATGAGTGAAGCGTATGATAAAGAGTTAATTCGTAAGGCCAATGCAATTGCGGCAGAAAAGGGTATCAAAGTACAACATGGTGTATATATCGGTACGCAAGGTCCGACATTTGAGACACCTTCCGAATATAAATTGTTCCATATCCTCGGTGCGGACGCAGTAGGTATGTCTACAGTGCCGGAAGTGATTGTTGCCAATCATTGCGGTATCAAAGTGTTCGGTATTTCGGTAATTACCGACCTTGGTGTGGAAGGTAAAATCGTAGAGGTGACACACGAAGAAGTACAGAAAGCCGCTGATGCAGCTCAGCCGAAGATGACGGAAATAATGAGAGAACTGATAAACAGAGCATAATCATGAGAACAGAAATATCAAACCTCGGTGAATTCGGACTCATCCGTCACCTTACCGAAGGTATTGAACTGAAAAATGAATCAAGCCGGTACGGCGTAGGCGATGACGCTGCCGTACTCTCCTATCCTACCGAAAAGCAAGTATTGATAACCACTGACTTGCTGATGGAAGGTGTGCATTTCGATTTGATCTATGTCCCGTTGAAGCACTTAGGCTACAAAGCGGCTGTCGTGAACTTCTCCGATATCTACGCCATGAATGGTACGCCCAAACAGATTACCGTTTCTTTGGCTCTCTCCAAGCGCTTCTCCGTAGAAGATATGGAAGAATTGTATGCCGGTATCCGTCTGGCGTGCGAGGAATACAATGTGGATATCATAGGAGGTGATACCTCTTCTTCTCTTACGGGACTGGCAATCAGTATCACTTGTATAGGCGAGGTAGACAAAGACAAGGTTGTCTATCGAAATGGTGCGAAAGAGACAGATTTAATTTGTGTAACCGGTGATCTGGGTGCCGCATATATGGGCTTGCAATTATTGGAACGCGAAAAAGTAGCTTTGAAGGGTAAGCCCGATATGCAACCTGACTTCTCCGGAAAGGAATATCTGCTGGAACGCCAATTAAAACCGGAAGCTCGCCGCGACATCATCGAGAAACTGGCGGAAGAAGGTATCCACCCCACTTCCATGATGGATATTTCAGACGGTCTATCTTCTGAACTGCTACATATCTGCACGCAAAGTAAAGTAGGTTGCCGCATTTATGAGGAACATATCCCCATCGACTATCAAACCGCCGTCATGGCTGAAGAGTTCAATATGAACTTGACAACATGCGCTCTTAATGGTGGCGAAGACTACGAACTACTTTTCACTATCCCCATTGCCGACCACGAGAAAATCTCCGAAATGGAAGGTGTGAAGTTAATAGGACACATCACCAAACCGGAATTAGGTTGTGCACTGATCACCCGCGATGGTCAAGAGTTTGAGTTAAAAGCACAAGGATGGAACCCTCTGAAAGAGAAAACTGCCGAAAGTGAAGACGAGAAAGCTGGCGAATAAAGATTTGTGAGAACAAATAAACAGCTGAATTCATTTTTTTCTTTAAATATAAACGCTGATAATTAGCTACATAGGCAATTATCAGCGTTTTTTATCTCCAAAGCGTTTGCATAGTCCAAAAGTTTCACTACCTTTGCAACCGCAAAAGAGAAATAATGGTGCCATAGCTCAGTTGGTAGAGCAAAGGACTGAAAATCCTTGTGTCCCCGGTTCGATTCCTGGTGGCACCACCAATTAAAGTACATAAGTTACTTCTAAAGCATTCACAAACAAGCAGTTACAATATAATGTAGCTGCTTTTTTTCTTTATACACTATCCCGTTCTTCCCCAGATTTAGCCACTTTTCGCTATCAGAGTTAAACCAAGAGTTAAACCGAAAATCAATATGGCTACAACGGTTAATGTATTGTGTTACAATTCAAAAACTCTTAGTAATGGTGAACATCCGCTTATGATTCGTATCTGTAAGGATGGTAAAAAGAAGTATGTCAGTCTTGGCGTGTCCGTAAAAACAGAACATTGGAACTTTGAAAAGAACATTCCAAAATCAAACTGCCCCAATAGAGAGTATATCAGCATACTCATAGCTAACAAGAAAAAAGAGTATGAAGCGGAAATAGTTAAACTGAAATCAGAAGATAAGCTATTTACAGCCAATACTTTGAATGAACAAATTGCTAATTCTGTTAAGCCAAAAACTGTAGAAGAAGCATTTAAAGAATACATTCAACTATTGCAGGACGAGAACAGACATGGATATATGCTTTCCGTCAAACAAGTTTATAATTCACTCGTCAAGTACAACAAACATCTGAACATTCATTTCACAGATATAGATATTGCTTGGCTAAAGAAGTATGAGGCATGGCTTAGAAGCAACAAACTTGCGGAGAACACCATAGGCATACGATTCAGAACATTGCGCACCATCTACAATTTCGCCATACAGGAAGATATGGTGAGAGCGGAACACTATCCTTTCAAGAAATACAAGGTCTCTAAGCTGAATCAAGAAACAGCCAAAAGAGCTTTGAGCAAAGAGGACATAAACAGAATATTGCAATATCAGACAGACGACAGATTTATGCGTCTACCTATAGATTTGTTCGCTTTCACCTATTATATGGGTGGCATTAACTTTGTGGATATAGCCAACCTCACACAGAAGAATATCATAGATAACAGGCTTGTCTATAAAAGATGCAAGACTGGCAAACTAATCAAATTGCCATTAGTTTCGCAAGCGGTTGAACTCATAAAGAAGTATCATAGTAAGAACAACCTTTATCTGTTCCCGATATTTTCCAACAGACATAGAACAGAACAAGAGAAAGCCAATAGACTGCATAAAGTTATCACCAAAGTAAACAAACGTTTAAAGCAGATTGGCGAAGAATTAGGCATACCTATTACTATTACCACGTATGTTGCAAGACATAGCCAAGCTACCATCATGAAGAAAGCTGGAATATCAACTGCTATCATAGGGCAGATTATGGGGCATAGTTCCGAGAAAATAACGCAAGCCTATTTAGACAGTTTCGATAATGAACAAATTAATGAAGCTATGAAGAATCTGCTTTAGAGCATACTCAATCAAATAAAATCAGCCTGTAGTCCGTAAAGATTACAGGCTTTTTTGTTACTTTGCAGTAAACAATAAATAATGTACTATGAAAATAGAAGAATTACCAGATTTAGGAGAGAATATAGAAGAATACTATGAATATCATGGTGTACCACTATTGGACTATGTATGTGAGGTGGCAAACAGATTTCTTCCGAACTTACAGCAAGAACACATGACAGAATCCAAAGCACCAGCCATATTCTCCAACAGATACTTTGAAAGCAAACTAAGCATGGAAGAACGCTATCAAAGGCATAAAGAGTTCTATATATCTGATGAAACGATGGAAGACTACCTAAAGCGTGACTACAGAGAATTAGATACTTCTTTCAAAGACAAGTTCCTAAATAATGAAGACTTGCAGAATACCATTGAAGCGTTTGGACTTGATGTTAGCAAGTTCTGGTATCTGCTTCTGTTCGTATATGACTATATAGAGGATATTGGCAAAAATGCACCAACTTTAGGCAAGACTGTTCTGGAAGATATTAATGATTTGACTACCAAGCTATCAGAAGCGACAAGTATAACTCTTAAAAAAGACAACAGGAAAAGCTATGCCACTGAAAGTGAGAATACAATCAACTTTATCAATGCAGCCTCACAGTATTATGTCAAGGCGTACAATAGTATAATTAATGCAGATATAGCAAGAGAGGACAAAATCAACCGTTTAAAAGAGATTGGCTTGGATAGTTTCATTAATGGCTATACTTCATTTGATTTAAAAGGTGGTTATCTGGATATATCCTACAAAAAATGGAAGTTTGCAGAAATGTTCCAATTCTTTTTAGAGGATAAGAAAGCGGATAAAAGCAAAGTGCTTGATAAAAGGGCAAAGGTATCTACTGACAAATGGATGTTCATATCCAGACTTATCTATACCGTAGGCTATGATGGCAAAAGATACAATGAAGAATACGATGAAGATGGAAACAAGAACAGAATGTTATCCAATCTCCTTAGAAGATACAGTAAAGAGGAGTTTCCTACAGTTATAGGACACTACTATATGAGCTAAGATATACATAAGGCAATAGTTAAATGCGTACTGGAAAGGTAATACTTTCTGGTACGCATTTTTTTTGCGTACTACAAAATGCCTTGTTTTCTACACACATGGGCATTCGGTAAATTGTTAGTTGAGGTCATTTTTCCGCCATATCTTTGCAGTGTCAAAAGGAACAAACAAGCAAGTTGCGCATAACTTAAGTAGTTGCAAATTGACAAAAACAGAAATAATAATAATTTAAAATCATACTAAAATGGAAACAAAAAACAATTCCCAAGTTATCGAAAACATTAACAAAGAAAATAATAATAATAAAACAGAAAAGAAGATGAGTACATTTAGTTTTGCTCTGACTAAAGAGAGTGCAGTAAAAGAGTATGATAACGTTGGTGCATATAATACAGTTCAAGAGATGATGAACCGTAAAGAGCAACTAACTGTGAAGTTCTATGTAAACAAGAACAATACGACTTGTGCATGGATAGAATCTGCTCATGTGGCAGGATTTTGTTACCAATTAAAAAGCGAATCTTTTAATGGTCTGATGAATTACCTATTTAATGGTGAGGTGACAGACTTTGATTCCAATCCTAAAGAAACTGACACATTAGAGGAAAATACTGATTTCCAGTTTGAAGTTATGAAAATGTTGATTGAAGCAGGTAAGACTATTCAATATGTCCCCCTCTTTAGAGAACGTCTTGAAAATCTTAGTGCGATTCTCCCTTGCTTCAAAGGAAAGGTGCTGTTCAAAATCAAGCGGACAGAAGAAGCATTGAGCTATTTGCGTGAGAACAAACAAGCAGTATAAATAATCAATTGCTAACAACTGGAAGAGGGATGAGATATTCCCTCTTTTTTTTAATCCTAAAAAATCATGAAGAATATAGATATAAGAATCAGCAAGAAAGCAGATGGTACAACACAGTATTTGACAGAGGTGCTGCCAATGATACCCACCAACACCATATTATATAAGAAACTTACGGGACTTGGTGCTACTTACGGAGAATTGAAAGCAAACCGCAATTCAATCATTATCGAACCGAACAAACCCGTTATCAGTGGAAAGTGCAAAGACCCGAAACACAAGAATGATAATTTATTTGGGGTTTCTAAAGGTGTTGGCACCGATGATATTATAGCATATATAGAACGGAGCATTAAGCAAAAGAAGCATTTCAAGATTCTTACTACTCCCGAAAGTTTCAGCAAGGTGCAAGAAGCTTTTGAAGAAATGGAAATTGATATACGCTTTAACTGTTTCCTGTTACTTGATGAGTGTCACAAAATTATTAAAGATGTCGATTACAGAGAGAATATAACCCTGCCAATGGATTTCTTCTTTGAATGCGAACAGAAAGCCTTGGTATCAGCTACTCCCATAGAGTTTACAGACCCCAGATTTGAAGAACAGAATTTTCAGACCATTACCATTGTTCCTACATTTGACTATAGTAAACAACTCAATTTACATACAACGAACAATGTTCTGCAAACTATTAAAGAGATATTGCCAACCTTACAAGGGAATATATTCATCTTTTGCAATTCCACTGATATGATATATAACCTTATGAAACAGCTTGACTTATTTAATGAATCCGCTATATTCTGTTCTAATAACAGTGTCAATAAGCTAAAGCATGATAAAGAAGAAAAAGTCAAAACCGTTTATGAAGATTGGTGTATAAAGAATATGAAACATATAAATTGGTTTACAAGCAGATTCTATAATGCTGTGGATATTGAATTAGAAAACAATCCCAATGTTATTCTCATTTCTGATTGCTACTTCGCAGACTTTACAATATTCGACCCCTTCACTGACGCTGTTCAGGCTGTTGGCAGATTCCGAAATGGGATTGCTTCTATTAATCATATTACCAATACCAACAAAAACTTTCAAATACAGACGAAAGAAGGAGTGCAAGGATATGTTAAAGGATTAGAAATGGCGCATGGGCAGTTGATAGTATTTCGTGATACTAATGCTATGGGTATAAGGGATGCTTGGCAAGGATTAATAGAAGTGTCTCTTTATAATCAATTTCTAAACGATAAAAAGCAGAAATGCTATTTTAAAATAGATAACTATGTGGATGATGAAGTGGTTAAAGGCTATTATAATAATGAGGATTCTATTTATTCAATGTATCAACAATGTGATATATTTGAGGTTTCCCGAATCAGCCATACCTACAAATACGGTGACTACGAACGTTTAAAAAGAAACAGTATTGGCAAGCGCAAGGAGAAGTTAAAAGTAATAGTGGAACAATTAGAACTTATTGGGAAATGTGAAACAGAAATGGACTTTGAATACAAACAAGAGCTTATCAAAGCTGATTCGTTCATTGTTGCAGCATACGACACTGTAGGAAAGGCAATTATTGAACATTTCAATTATCGGACAACTCCTATTAAAGAAGCCATGATAATGAAACAATATAGGGAAAAGAGTACAGGAACGGAAGCCATTCAACTTATCAAGAACTCTTTCAAGGAAGAAACTTGGTATGCAGACAAATATATAAAGGATGAAATAACCCGAATCTTTAAAATGGTAAACATCAACTACCCAAAAGCAGTAACATCTTATACTATTGAAGATTTTTTCTATTACGACCAAGAGAACAAGAATACGAAGAAAGGAAAACGACTTCACAAGTGCAAATTTTAGAAAGTGACTAAATTTCAGAAAAATTACTTTTTAAGGGGTGATTCTAAAAAAGTCACCTTTCATGAAAGTTCCAGCACTATCATAACCTAACTCAAGTTTAAGGGGAATGCTCTATCAAGGTGTTCCCCTTAATTATAAGAATCAGCATATTTCCTTCATAAATGACAATACGAAAAATACCGATTCCAGTAATATAGTTAAGCCTTACGACTTATAGTGCAGGGCTATGACCCCACTTTTTCCCCGATTCTGAAATCCGGTTAATTCTCACTTTAGATAGATTATATAGCACATACTCTATAATAAAGTGTACATAGTTGACACTATAAAAAAGACTATCTAACTAAAGAATTACCTATTTCCAGTTTTGCTAAAAATCAAGAGAACAGATATATAAGGTACTTAATACAGAAAGCCCCCCCTCTCCATTCAGTCAGTGACCTAAAATATATAAGAGTGACTGTAGAAATAGTACACAACCCTCAAAGTCCCCTCCCCAATATTGATATAAAAAAGAATTATTAATCATTTAAACTTTTATCAATATGAGAAATTTAGTTATCATGCCAACAGAGAAAAGAACTTTGAATTTAGGTGAGTTTGCAGAAGAAGCTACAATTGTGGAAGAAACTACAATTCCCAAAAATGCAAAACATTTCATTGAAGCCAATACGGAAGAAGTTTTTTTGAACCATTTACAAAATGAGTGCATTACACCAGTATTCAGCAAAGACAATGAACTGACTATCAATCATGCTGCATTTATAGAAACGGTTCAAGAAGCTGCAAACTCTTTCTTTAGTGGTGAAACGATTGATACACCAGAAATACGGGTGTCTCACGTTATCAAAGGACGTATTCCGGAAGCGGTAAGAAAACCAGCCAATCAATTATTGGAATCTGATAAGACAATATACTATGAAAGGGCAGCTTTCAGTATTGACATTCCAACTGTTTATGAAACGGTTGAAGGCAATAAGTTGAATCTTTCTATTGTTGGGGTCAGAGCCTATAATCAAATGAATCTCTATTCAAAGAAAGTTCCAGAGTTATTTAGATTGGCAATAGGCTTTAAGAATCAAGTGTGCTGCAATATGTGCATCTTTACAAACGGTTATAAGGATGATTTAAGAGTGAGCAATACAAGTGAACTTTATCGTGCTGCATTGGAACTGTTTAACAGCTATAATCCTGCCAAACACCTACATTTAATGCAGTCACTTGGCAACACCTCAATGAGTGAACACCAGTTTTGCCAAATTCTTGGTAAGATGAGACTTTACCAGTGTTTGCCCAATGGCTATCAAAAGAGACTGCCAAGAATGTTGCTTACTGATACGCAGATTAACAGTGTTGCAAAAGCCTACATTAATGATGAGAACTTTGGCAGCTTTGGAAATGACTTGAATATGTGGAAGTTCTATAATTTACTGACTGGTGCAAATAAATCAAGTTACATTGATTCATTTTTAGACCGTTCTTTGAACGCTACAGAAATGGCAGTTGGAATAAACTCTGCTTTGCATGGGGATGAGACCTATAAATGGTTCATTGACTAATTAATTATCATAAGGGCATCTATTTATTTAGGTGTCCTTTCACTTAAAAATACTACAGAATTATGAATGATGCAAAATTGATGAGCATTACAATAGCAATTATTCTTTTACTAATAGGAATTGGCATTGTTTGCCCTCTTTTATTGGTATTTATTATAATACTATTTATCTTTCTAACATAGTTACACTTCTACCTAAAAGTGAAAGTAAGTTGAAAATCAGATAATTACAAAATGGTATCCGAATTTACTTTCACTTTTATAGTCAAACCTACAAAATTGAAACAATATGAGTTTAAAGAACAGTTATACAACAAGCGATTATCTGCAATGGGATAGCGCAACAAGTCTGGTGAGGAAATTATATAGGGATAAGAACTACAGAATAAGTCTGCTTATTGGGTGTGGCATATTCTTTGGTTTGCGAATTTCTGACCTATTGCAACTTACTTGGGAAATGCTTTTAGATAAGGATGCAAAGTTTGTCATTACGGAAAAGAAAACTGGTAAGCGCAGAGAGGTGAGAATTAACAAGGAGTTTCAGAAGCACATCAAAGACTGTTATACTGCTTTGAATATTCAGAACTTGAATGAACAGTGCTTTCTATCCGGAAAAAACAAAGTCTATTCTATCCAGTGGGTAAACATAGTATTTAAAGAGTTGAAAAGCAAGTACAATTTAAAGATAGACCATTTTTCTACCCATTCACTTAGAAAGACTTTTGGCAGAAAAGTGTTTGAATCCTCTGAAAATGCGGAACTTGCTTTAGTTAAGTTGATGGAGTTATTTAATCATAGTTCTGTTAGCATTACTAAAAGATACTTGGGGTTAAGGCAAGAGGAAATTTTGCAGACTTATGACTGTTTGAGTTTCTAATCTTACATATAGAGCGTGACAAAATTTAAAGTTTCTGTTATTACTATACCACCTACAGAGATAGAGAATTTTGTCCCGTTCTGAAAAGGATATGGATTCTCAAAAACTGTAATGTAAGAAAATCTAACATGGAATGGATATATTGCTATATCATACTTACAACAAAAAGAGGATGCAATAATATAGCTAATTCAATGTTGGGGTAAGCGTAAGAAAAATATCCAAACAAAATGAAGCTACATTGTTTATGGATTATAGAGGTGACTTTTTTCCGGGAAAAATGATTTTATAGGGGTTGTTCTAAAAATGTCACCCACATTGTAAACGTACAATTACGGACTTATAAATAAGTTCCGGATAGGACTAATAGCCTATTAATAAAGAAAATGATTCAAATATAACTGTAACTTATGGCAGGTGGAAATTTTCAGAAATTTGCTCTTATATGGCGACTTCTGATTTTATACCTACTTGAAGTTATGAAGAAGAACTGCTCACCAAGTGATTTAATAAACAATAGTTCTTGCTAATCAAACGTAATTTAGTAACTTTGCATCAATTCCAGACACCTAATGAGTTAAGGACTGGAAGGACATACTTAGTTAACGAAAGAGCGTTATTGATATTATCCTATCGTGGAATCTCGACAATTTCAATGAATGGGGATAGTAGGCAAGAACGCTCACGTCAGTGTTATATACTCATCTACTATGGATGAACTATATACTTATCTGGCGTGGGCTATTGTTTATTACCCATTCAAGGCAGTCGAGAGCCTCACGATAGTAATATCCAGTAGTTCCCACGCTTCTTTTATTATGTAACAGTCAATAGGGAACATTGGCTATAATACAGACAAACAAAACAGAAAGTATATCTACCTATTAATAAGTGTGCAGTATCATACTGTGTTCCTCACGCTTATCCAGAACTTATTTACTAATGCTATCTATTGGGAACATAGAGGCATAAATAGATTATATCAATATGAAAACATTTAGATTTATTGGAATGGCTTTATTAGCCATAGTAATGTGTACAAACTTTATGGCTTGCAGTAGTGATGATGAAGAACCTACTAAAAATGATGATGGAATTATTACCAATCAGAAAAGACTGGTAGAATTAACGGAGACGAATGGGCATGATACAAATACATGGTCTTTTTCATACGACAGCAAAGGTAGATTAATATCCATAGTTGAAAAGGATTATGATAGCAGCAATAGCGATATTACTAATATTACTTGGGGAGAAAACACTATCACAGAAAGTTCAGATGGTGAATCTATTACCTATTCTCTTACAGATGGTTTAATAAGAACAGGCTCAGAAACAGATGGTACTAATTATTCATTTGCCTACAATTCATCCAAGCAGTTGACTACTTACCAATACAGTGACAAGTACGATTCAAACTCAATAACTCTTACTTGGGAAAATGGTAAAGTTACGAAAACGGCTTATGAAGATGATGAGCCATCCCAAATCACCTATAGTAATCAAACATGTAAAGGTTACTTTCCTCTTATGGCTTTAATGGTTGAAGATGATTTTAAAGTCATGTTAGCGCATCCCGAACTGATTGGAATGAGAGTAACTCAATTGCCAAGCCAAATTAATAGCAAAGATGACTATGAGGAAAATAAAGATGAATTGACCTATACATTTAACAAAGATGGATATGTGGAAAGCAGTACAATGGTTAATACTCGTATTTATACCAATCCATCTCAAGACTTAAATGGAGATGGAATAATCACTGATGATGAAAAAGGCACTCAAAACACTGATACCAGCACAACAACTTATACCTTTAAGTGGGAATAGTCCTCTGAAACTATAACTAACGCAAAAAAGTTAACTTATCTAATTACGGATAAGTTGGCTTTTTTCAGTTCTAAATCTATAATAATAACTTTTTATGAGTGAAAGTTCTTTGTTAGTCCAATAATCTTTGATGGGAAATACCTTTGGATAATAGTTTCGTTTATCAATCGCTTCTTATCGGCTGTTTTCTTTTTAATCAATTCTTTCATAGCTATAAAATATTAATGTTCAATACATACAAGGATAACCATTACTAAGGACGGAACAAAGCAAAAACAACAGAATATTGATAGGTGCAATTCCGCACAAAAATAGCTTTATATACCCACTCTGAATTTTAGTACCGCTATAAAATATCAGAATAGAAATACTGTTTATGAATGAATCGGGAATAATCGGGAAGCTACACTATACTATTATATACCATATCATTAGATAGATAAAAAAGTGATTGAAACAGCCTCAACTATAAGAAAAAATCATTGCATAACTGTGCGATATTGACTAACTTTGTGGTGCAGCCTAAAACTGCAAAGAGACTATTTATTTATTGTTGAATTTATCTTAGTTTTCTTTGAGAGTTAAACCGTGAGTTAAACCAAAGAAGAAATAGAGGCATATAAAGAAATTACAAAATAACTGCTAAGGTGCAATAGCTCAGTTGGTTGCCTTTGAAAGTTGAGCCGTAGGCGAGGCTTTTAAAGGTCTTGAGAGTCAAAGGACTGAAAATCCTTGTGTCCCCGGTTCGATTCCTGGTGGCACCACTTTTA
>OKWR01001446.1_pt1 | contig 15939 bp, 6 predicted proteins | sample 1607101 | NCBI WGS metagenome assembly OKWR01 (sample SAMN04414076, study PRJEB24778) | human gut metagenome | material: faecal | host: Homo sapiens
TCGCCGTTGCGGGCGCATCCGTCACAGGGGTGTTCGTGGCGGTTACGTCATCACGCGGAAAGTCAGTCGGCAGTGCGTCAGTTACAGCGGGCGTGGATGCTGCCGGGTTATCCGCCGCAGTGGCATCCGCCGTCGGCGCGTCGGTTATCGGCGCATCCGTCGCGGGTGCGTCCGTCGGCATCATCGTCGCGGTGATTACGGGCGGTGCAGCGGTTTGCTGCGATTCCATCTGCCGCTGAATGCGAATCTGCTCCAGCGCCATCAGCGCATCATCCGACTCCTGCTGCGCGCGGCTGGCATCCCACTGGTTGTAGCCCACCAGCGCCAGTGCCGCCAAAATCAGCACCAGCCCCAGCGTCATCAGCAAATTGCCCTTACGGTTCTTCATGCTCTTGGCTCCATTTCCGGTGCAGAATCCAGCCAATGACAAACAGAATCATGCCCGCACCCGCCAGAATCGGCACCGGCCACCACAGCTGCCCCGTTTCGGGAATCGGAGCGGTCGGGGTCGGCGTGACCGTGCGGCGATTGGTAATCACATACACGCCGTTTTCGATGGAATATTCCGGCTCATAGTACACATCAGCCCCCAGAACCTCGTTGAGGGTGTACACATGGTCAGCCGGCAAATTCTTGAAGATATGGTGCCAGTTGTTTTCGCTGTTCAGAATCACCGTGTCGATATGCTGACCGTCCTGCATCAGATGAATTTCAATCTGCACAGGGCGATATGTGCCGCGGTTGTCGTCGTCCCACACCTTGACGCACTCAAGGTCAATCAGCGCGGGTGAACGTTCCAGCTTGATGGTGGAGAGGACGTCATACTGCCACTCGTCGTCCACATTGCGCGTCGGCACAGCGGTCAGGAAGGACTGGAAGCTGTACGCCCAGCCGCCGATGATAACCGGCGTGCCGGAAACAAGGTACAGACCGGGGTTGAGTCCCGCGAAGGCAACTCGACCGTTTTCATCCGTCGTGCCGGTGAAATCAGGCGTTTCGGGCGCGGTGAGGGCTTTCATCGCTTCGGACGCAGCTGCCCAGTCCGCCGCGTTCTTCAGCGCGTTAATGTCGATATTCAGGGTGCTGTACGGGCTGCGCAGGGCGAACCGAGCGTCCGCATCCATGTCCGCCACCTGATACAGCTGGAAGGTCACGCCGGGCAGGTGCGCATCATCCTCGTTGTCGTCCGCCTGAATGGCGAACGTCAAGGGGTGCGTCAAATCCACCCGTTCAAAGGCAAGCGCGCAGGGCGCAAGCAGAAGGCAGCACAATGCTGTCAGCAGGACAAGCGCCAGCAGGCGCGAGGGTTTGCGGCTCATCACGACCGCTCAGCTCCTTTCCGCTTCTTGTGTTTCGGGCTGGTCGTTACCAGCATGAGAATGAGGAGAATCAGCAGCATCGGCGCGGCGACAATCGGCGCGACGATGTAGGGGTCAATCACGAGTGCGTCCGCGGAGATGCGCACGGATAGCTGCGCAAGCGATGTTTCGACCCGGTGTCCGCGGACAAGCAGCCGGTGCGAGTTAATGCCGTAGGGCGTGCAGGTGACGAGCGTGCACAAATCCATGCCGTCATAGATTTGCAGTGCGCTGACGTCATGCGGCTCGACAATGAGAATCTGGTCGATTTCATAGGTCAGCACCTTGTCCAGCACGCGGAGGGTGAAGGTATCGCCGTAGGTGAGCTGGTCAAGGTTGGTAAAGAGCTTGGCGGAGGGCAGCCCTCGATGCGCCGAAAAGGCGGAATGCGTTCCCGGTTCGCCGGTCGGCAGGCTTGTGCCCTCAATGTGACCGACGGCGACCTGAAGCACGTTGGCGTTCGTCGAGTGATACAGCGGCAGCGTCACGGCAATCTGCGGGATCTCAATCACCCCGATGATGCCCGAACCGCCGACATTCATCACCGCGTCGTACTCCTCGCGCTCCTCGTCGGTCATGATCAAGCGATCAACGGTGGACTGTGCGCGGAGTTTTTCGTTATAAGCGTTTGCCGCCGCCCAATCCGCCTCGTAATCCTTCTTGGACTCCTGCTCCACCACCGTGTTGTAGGTGGCTACGGCACGCGACTGGTGGAAGGAATTGTAGAAATCCGACACGGACGGGTACAGAAGGAGCGCCAGACCCACAAACAGCACCACAAACAGCAAAATGGTTGTCATATTGCGCTTCATGAGCCGCCTCCTTTCTGCAAACATGCTTCATTTCCCCATTTGGGAATGCCGGGCGGCGGCATTGCGCGCACCGCCCGGCAGGGGTTTCATCAGAACATGGGGATGTTCAACGAATTGCGGGAGAGAAATTAGATTTCGTCCGCTTCGGCCTTGCGGCGAACGACAAGGATGAGCGCCGCGCCCACGAACATCATGCCGCCCAGCACGTAGAAGATGGTCGTGCCGATGCCGCCGGTCTCAGGCAGGGTCGCGCCGGACTTGTTGACGAGCTTGTTGTTCATCGTAGAAGCCGCCGTGAGTTCCATGGATGCACTTGCGCCGCCAGCAGCTTCCTTGTGGTCTGCCGAAATCGTGATGGTGACAGGATCCAGCGGATTATAGGTAGCAGGAACCGTGGTTTCCTTCAACGTGTACGTGCCGTGATCCAGACCGATGATGTTGAACTTACCATTGGCTGTCGTAATCATTTCATTGTTTTTGACATCCACATAGGTATCATTCGGCTTCGTGGTGCCTGCGACAATGTAATTGCCATCGGCATCCTTCCACAGCGGAACAACACGGTCATTTTGATCATAAAGCGTGAAGCCAGCGCCTTCCAGTTCGTTGCCTGCCTCAGCCGTGTTCGCATACTTCGTGTTGTTCACAACATAGGTGAAGAGCCACACATGGTCTTCCGGCGTTTTGCCCATGCCATCAGCATTGGGGTTGTTGGAGTATTCCAAATCGACGCTGTTCTTGTTGTCCGTGCTGTTGGCGCTCGCGTTGAAGACCTGCGCTTCTTCGTTCAGATACGCCGTGTAAACGACCTCAACCGTAATCTTGTCCGTAACAAGGATGCTGGTGTTTTCTTTCATCACCTTTTTCAGGTCTTCGATTGTGAGCGTCCAAGACGGCTTATCCTGATTTTCACCAACCTTGCCTGCGCCCTTCTGACCAGCCGTTGCAGTGCAAACATAATCGGTATCTTTCAGTGCGATGCCGTTCACCTTCACAGAATCAATCTGAACGAAGGTAATGCCCTTGGACATGGTGTCGTTGAAGACCAGCTTGTACGTCGGATAGTCATTATAATCCGCATTGACCGGAATGGTTGCGACCAGACGGAACTTGAAGTTCTCAAACAGCGCATGGTCGGCACTCTCGCCCCAGCCTTCCGGATTCACTTCTCCGCCGTTCTTTTCGGCATCGCCAACTTCGTCCTGCACCTGCTTGTCCACAGAGGGCTTTTCAGACTTTGCAGTCGCAACGATGTCCTTATCCAGCACCTTTACAATCAGCAGCGTGGCAGCGCCGTCCTTGCCTTCCAGCTTTGCCTGATTGTCCCGCACAAGGTAATAGCCGGGGGTCAGCTTCTTGCTCGTGCCGGGGGCTGCTTTGGTGGAAGCGAACGTATCAACCGGAGTGGAGTCAGCATTCCAGTACTTCGTGATTTCAGCCAGCTTTTCCTGATTCGTGCCCGAAACAGCTTTCAGAGCATCCAGAACAGCGTCCGGAACAGGGTCGCCAGTCCTGACCGCATCAGTATCGTTCTTGGCATTTGTGCCCCACTTGACGCTCGTCAGCACCTTTACTCCTGCATTTGTTTCAACATCAGCAGTGAAAATCTGGTACACTTGGTATTCGTGATCCACATCGTCCTTCGGGTTTACCGTAATCGTAAAGCCTTCCGCGTCAGTAGACGGATTTTCCACTTCCGTTGCGCCCGCGACAGTGACCATGCACAGCACGAGCATCATGGCCAGCAGAATTGCCCAAAACTTTTTCATGGTTTTTCGCCTTTTCGTTGTCGTTTTTCATTCATTGGGAAACGTTTTTCGGGGATTACCGGGGTTTCCTACGTCGGGAGGTCTCCTGACGTATCGCATCTTTGCGTGTTTTCATTCCTCCTCCCGTCGTTTTCTTCCCCATGTTTATACAAGGGCTTTCGACCGCGTATACGGATTGAGCTGCCCCGGAAGGGGGGCTGCCGACTGCTCAGCAGCCTTCCCTCCGGCGTTTGATTTCCTGCCCCAGCAGCAATGCCGCCGCTGCCATCAGCAGCAGACCGCCCGCCGTGAACGGCAGTGTGCCGATGCCGCCCGTCTCGGGCAGCGTGTAGGTAATGGGTGTGTTCGTAATCTGGAAGACGCGATTTTCGCTGTTCGCGGGAATCGGCGCGGTGTTCGTGGCGTTCGGGTCGTCCGTCACCAGCTGCCAGCCGCTGCCCACCGTGGTCTTCTCTTTGGCGTAGTAGCGGTAGATGTTGCCACCCGCGTCATACGCCGGGAGATTGTACCACTTGTAGCCCCACCAGATGTTCTTGCTGCCTTCCGGCGCGGTGTATTCAACCACTTCGCCAAACTGCCAGCCATCCAGATTCTTCGCGACGACCTTCCCAGCTTCCGCGTCCCAGCCAAGGGTAACGGTCGCGATGATCTTGTCGCCGTCCGCCGCCGCTTCCGCGGTGGTCTGCTTGAGCGTCAGCGTGATGTCCGGGAGGTTCGCGGGATTCAGTGTGAACTGATTGTCCAGCGACGTCCAGACCTTGCGGGCGCTGACGTCGGTCAGGGTGTTGGTGACGGTGAGTGTCTTGACGTTCAGGTTGATTTCCGGCCGTTCGCCGTTCGTCGGGTCAGAAGCCGAATGGACTTCGTTGCCTTCTGCGTCCACTTCCTTGACGTAGTAGTACCATTCGCCGCTTGCGCCTGTATCCTTGTCGAACCAGTAGCGCGGCAGGCGGGTCAGCGTCAGCGTTGCGGCGTCGGTCGGCGTGTTCGTGCCGACCGTCAGCTTCACGGTGCCGTCCGGCAAGATCGTCGCGTCCATGTTCGCTTCCAGCGCGCCCAGCAAGGGCGTGTAGCGTTCGTGTTGGGGAAGACCAGCGCCGTCACGCTTTTCGCGCCAGATTTGCAGGTACACGACGGTATTGCGGACATTCAGCGGCAGTTCGCTTCCGCTGCCTGTGGGGAAATACGCCTGCCTGAACTGCTTGGTGATTTTCAGCTTCGTCGGCGTGTTGGTAATCGTGGCGACGCTGTTGAGGCGAATTTCCGTCTGACCGTCCGGCAGGTTGTTCAGGTAACCCATGCTTTCCACCTCGCGGATGACGAAGGTATCGTCCGCGGTGGAGGTGTAAAAGTCTGAAATGGTGACGCGCCAGGAGGCTGCGCCATCCGCCGTCTTCGGGACGACGCCGGACACATGCAGGTAATTCTTGCCGTTGATTGTCACCTTTTCCGCCGTGAGCGTAGCCGGTTCGCAGGTAAACGTGCATGTGTTGTACAAGTCTGGATCGAACAAGTCAAAGAGTTTGCTCTTGCCGGCGCTCTTCCACTGAATTTCCAAGTAGATGTCGCGCTGTTCGCCGTCCTCACCGTATGTGTTCGCATCCGTCCACTGCTTTTCAATGGTGATGCTTCGCGGAATGTTGGTCAGGGTCACGTTGCTGACATTGTCCTTGAACTCAAGGTAGTATCTGCGGTAGAACCTTTGGCTGTTCGGGAATTCGTCAACCAGTACGTCTCCGGAGAACTCGTAACCGTAATTATTTCCCCATTCGTCTGACACGTCAGGATCTCCGCCGATGGCTTCCGACACCCTGTAGCGGTACTGAACCAGCTTACCATCCTTATAGCCGTACAATGGCAGATTGTCAATGGCAGCCTTCCAGCCGTTCTCTTCCGTCAGGTAGACGAAGTACATGACGTTCGACAGATACCAGATTCCGTATGGGTTATCGTCGAGGTAATACTGATCCACCTGAACCTTCACTTTTTTGATCTGATGCGGGTTTTGTTGGTTGCCATTGGCAACCTCCGGCGCCCACTTCTTCTCAATCTCGAGCTTCCCCTTCGGCAGGTTCTGAATCGTTGCGCTTGCGTCCGCGATGGTGACTAAGAAGCTTCCTTCCATTTGTGACGAAGAGGCTTTGAACGCATCCTTTGCCTTGATTGGCTCGCCAGCCGAATTGAGTTCAAGGACGTCGCCCACTTCTTTCGGCCAGTTCGCCGAGAAGGTGTAACTGGGGAGCGTACCGCTCACAGGGTCTTCCGTCAGCTCATAGGTGTAAACATGCGCCGTGTGAATAGAGCCGTCCGGATTATACTCAACATCGTACGCTTGCAGCGGTTGCGTTGTCGTCCAGTTTCCATTCGCATCCGGCATTATTTCAACGGTACTCGGATTGGGGTCGTAAGTTATCCACCCTTTTGTTTTATCCCATGAATGCGTTGTCTCAGTCAAGTTGAGCGTAACCTTTTCCGGCTTCTTGGTGACATTGACCCATTCTTTCGTCAAATTGAGGTTGAGATTTCCCACTTCATACCCCGGCAGGTTCTTCGCGTGGATGTTCGCCGTTCCGCCGTCCGCAGGCTGGTTCACCGCACCGGTTGTTTTCTTGACAAGCGTAGCGTCGCCTGTGTAGCTCACCTGATACAGATACGGGTTTAGCGCACCATTAATCGTTTCGTACCCCTCTACGATGTAATAGTAGTACGGCTTCTTCTGCGCTTCGCCGTTCTCATTCACCGTGAAGTAGTACTTCGGCAGGTTGTTGAACTCCCAGACCGGTTCTTCGCCGCCCTCCGTCCAGTTTTTCGTGACGTAGGTGTACTGCTGATCGTCCGTCTTGATGGGCTTGTCATTGCGGTCAAAGGTGAGCTGCTTCTTCGCCTGAATCAAGCAGAACGTCAGCTCATCCCTGTCGCGGAAGCGCGCCCAAGTCTTGTCCACCTTGACGTTGAACCGCTCGACGTAGTAGTTCTTTTCGGTCACTTCCGGCAGCGTGTCCGTCAGCGGCTGGCGGTAAATTTCCTTGATATCGGTCAGTGCCGCGTCTGTGAAGTAGTCGCTCGGCTGCTTCGGGAAGTCCGCAGGCAGATGCTGCGTGCCGAAGTAGCCGTCAATCGTCGCTTCCGACACCTCGTAGGTGTACGCCCACGCGGATTTCACCGTGCCGTCGGCGTTGTATTGCGCATAAACCGACTGCGTTTCGTTCCAGTCTGCCCAAAGCGCCGTATACGTTGCTGTGGTGTCCAGCTCGATTGTCTTTGCGGTGGGCGTTTCCGCTGTCCAGCCCGTATCCGGGGCATAGACATGGCGGGTGCGCGTCACGGTAATCTTCGCCTTCGTGCCTTCCGGCGTGGGCTTGTCCGCAGGATTGCCGGAAGCATCCAGCCACTGCTTCGCCACGTTGAAGCGGTACAGACCTTCCTTCTCGCTCGTCAGCTTGTTGTTCGTCACGGTGACGGTGGTGCTGGTGTTCGCATCGCCCTCCGTCGTCACGAAACCGTCCGCCGGGCTATAGCTGACGCTGAACGGGAGGGTGGCTTCGTTTTGGTACTTGACCTCCTCCACCTTGTAGCGGTAGCTTTGCCTGATGGGCTGATTCTGCTCGTCGAAGCCCGTCACAGCGTACTTCGGGAAAGTGCCGAACACGACCTTGCTTGTGTTCAGGCTGCTGATGCTCATGACCCTCGTGACCGCTTGGAAGCTGTCGTCCGCGACCCACGCGCCGTTCTCCTGCTTTTCGCGGGTCAGGCGGAAGGTCAGCGTATCCTGCATGTTTTCAGGCTTCGCGCCTTCACCCCAGCGCTTCTCGGCTTCGATGGTCAGCTTCGCGATCTCGTAGTTCCGCAGCATCGCCGTGCCGCGTGCATTCTCCGCGTCCGCCTTCGGATTGGCGGGATTCCCGTCCGTGAAGTACTCGCTCGGGTGCTGCGGGAGACCGCTGTATGCCAGCTGGCAGTAGAAGCCGCTCGGCACGTTCAGTTCCCGGAGGCTGTAGGTGTAGGCGTGGGCGTTTTGGACAACGCCGTTTTCCATGGCGACCGTGTAGGTTTCCAGCCCCTCGAACTTGGCGCTCCATTTGTTCGCTTCTGCCAGCGTGACCGTGTCGCGGCGTTCCGTGCTGCCCTTCGTCCACGCGCCGTTGACGTAATCCCAGCGCGTCTTGTAGAGCGCGACCTGTACGCCGCCGAATTCCTCGGTAATCGTGTGCTTTGTGCCATCCGGCGCGTACCATTCCTTGGACAAGTCGATGCTGATTTCGCCGTACTTGTCCTCCGGACGGTAGACGTTGGTCAGCGTCGCCGTGACCGTGCCGGTGGTTTTGCTGGCGTTCGGGTCGATGGTGTAGGTGATGCCGGATGTGGTGTAGCTCGGCACTTTGCCCTCGACGATGTAGTAAATGTAATAGAGCTTGTTGCCGTTCGCGTCCGCGCCGGTGGATTCCAGCTGCGACCACTGGGTGTGCCAGCCGTTCGCTGCCGTCAGCGTAGCCTCGCGACCGCCGTAAGCGTCGTCCGGGTGCTGGCGAATTTTTGCCCACTGCGCGTCGGTGAACTGCGTGACCTGCGTCGGCACTTCGTCAACCGGTGTGCCTTCCGGGGTCATCGTGATGCTCACGTTGTTATAGTAGCGACCGTCCTGCCATTTTCCTTCCCAGTTTTTCCACTGCAAGCAGAAAATCACTTTTTTCTGATGCGTCATCTTGGTGGTGTAAACGAACTGTTTTCTCGACGTATCTTGCGGTTCCAAGACCACTTCTTTTCCGTCTACGCGAGCCACAATACGCGCAGCGTTGTCAAGTGCGCCATCAAGCAGGTTCAGCGTTAGCGTAACGTCCTGATTCTCCGGGAACTGTCGCGCAACCTTCGTGCTATTGTTGACCATTTCCGCAGACAGGATGCATTGCGGATTCTGCGTTGCATCCGTGTTCAGCACGTCGGTATACTGCTCCTGCGTCAGCGCATAGCGGCGAAGCATCACGAGGACGCTGGCAGGGCGCGCATTCTCATGGGCGTCGTCGCCAGCCCAGTTCTTCTGCACCTCCATGTCGTGGCGGTCCTTGCTGTTCTTCACCTGAATGTTGATGCTCGCAGAGCCGTTGACGGTGTGCGGGCCATCCACCACGCCTTTGATGCCGGAAGCAGTCATGAGCTCCTGCAGCCGACTCTTTGAAATCGTGCCGAAGTTGCCATTGTTGAGACCGTCCGGGTATCTCTCCGGATGTGCTTCGGTATCGTCCGCTCGCGGAACGATGTGGAAGACGACCAGCGGGCGATCCTCCAGCACGAGGTGGTACGGCTCGACTGCATGCGTTTCCGCCAGCATATACGCGACGTTCGGGTCGAGCGGACGCTCGTTCAGCTTCGCCGAATTGTATTGGTAAGTAATCATACCGCTTTGATCCGTGTAGACCTTACCATTTTCGCCGCCAACCGCCTCGAACTTGTTGGTTTCCGTGTTCCATGCGTAGAGGGTGAACTCCGTCCCCGGCAGCAGCAGCGAGGTGTTCGCGCTGTCCACCTTGCGGATGACCAGATTGTTGTGGATGTAGCCGCCGCCCTGACTGAAGTAGTCGTTATTGCTGTTGTTCAGTTCGGTACTTGAGCTGTCATTTCCTTCAAGGTTTGCGTGGTTTCTCAACGCCGGACTGATGCCCTTGTGGTTCACGTCGTTGAAGTTGTACTCGTTCGTCACCTCAGGCGGCAGCAGAATGTTCTCCTGCGCCGTGTATTCCAGAATCAGCGCCTTGCCGTCCGGAACGGTGACGGTTATGTTCAGGTAACGTTGAGCGGGAACCGTTCCTTTTACCTTCTCACTGTAATTGTAGTTGGAATTACTGAAGATGTTTTCCGTTTCCGTGAACTCCATCTTCCAGAGATACTTCTCTATCTCTGCGCCGCGCAGCAGATGCCCCTTGCCGCTTTCATCAACGTCCAGAATCGGATTGCCGTTTTCATCCTTCAACGCCTCATAGAGCCTGAAGGAACCTTCATCCAACGTCACATTGCGCAGATAAGGATACACGCCAGCCAATCCAAGAACGTCATAGGTCAGCGTATCCGTCAGCCTGAGCGTGCTGGATGCCGGATTCAGCTCCGCGCCTGCCTGGTTGATGTCGATGGTGTAGGTGATTCGCGCCTGCTGGTCGCCGCCCTTGACGCTGTAGCCCTTCTGGACGTTCACCGCCTTGACCGTCTCTTCCTCGTAGGTCAGCTCGGTCTTCTGCTCCTTGTGATAGAGCGCCGCGTCGTATTTCACGTCCAGCTGGTTGTTCAGCACGCCCAGCGCCAAACTGCCGTTCACCGCGTTTGACAGGAAGTCGTCGGCAATCTTGCAGTGAACCTTGACGGTCATATCCGCCTTGCCGTTGAGAATCGTTTCCGAACCGCCGGTATTCTCATTCGGCTTCATGGAGATGTTGATTCTCTGCTGCCGGTTCTCGCCTTCGCCCACCGTCGTCAAATCAGCCTTGATGGAAATGCGCTGCTCGCCCCACTCGTTGCTGACCTCATAGCCATCCGGAATCGTACCGGCATTGTCCAGCTTCTTATTGACAACGGTCATCTTCGTGCTGTCCGTTTCGCTAAGAATCAGCCTCGAGCCGCCGTATTCGATGTACTCCACCACAATGTGCGGCGGGAGCGTTTCGGTCAGGGTGATTTCGTCGTGCGCCACGCCGTCATTGCGCAGGAGGATCGTCCAGTACAGCGCGTTTTCGTGGATGGTCTGCCCGTTCAAATCGCCAACGCCATGGTTGCCGAATTTCTTCTCCACCAGGTCGTTCGGGGCGGCCTTGTACCACGCGTCTCCGTTTTTGCCCGCGTTAACAGCCGTGTTCTTGAAGTCAACCCCGCTCGTGCGGGACTTTTCCAGATAGATGGTCGTCTGATACGGGAGCGTAACGCTTGTCGTCGCGTTCACATCCGTATTGGCGTCGTTCAGCACAACGCCTTCGCCCGTCGTTTCAAACCGGAAGCCGTAGTAGTAGCCTTCCGTCAGCGTCGTTTCCGCAGACACCACCATCGTGCCTTCATTTTTGCCCTGACTGTCGCAGGTCAGCAGCGTAATGGTGTACGGCACATTCTGCGCATCATGCTTTTTCACAACATCGAGGTCTTTGATGGCGTTGAGCAATGTCTGCGCCTGAGCCGCCGTCATGTAGTGCTGCATGATTTCTATTCCGTTTTTCCATTCCACCTTCTTGTCAAGCGTATCGCCGAAGTTCAGCTTATACTGAACATCCTTCGTCGCCGGGAAGGTGTACGTCGCGTTCCACGCTACCGGATACAGACCATCGGTGTATTCGCCGTTCTTCGTCGGATCCGCCGGCATACTCGCGTCAACCGACTTCACCACATTGTAACGCTTGTCCTGCCCTACGGTCGCGGTGCTTGTCTTTTGTTCGCCGTCGAATTCCGCCGTGTTTGTAATCTGTTGATTCTGCGCGGTTGCTTCCACCGGCGTTTTGTATTGGATTACGATCTTAGCGGTGGTGTCCTTGAATTTCAGCTGCGGTTTGCCATCCGCGCCGGTTTCCACGGTAAAGTAATCCGTGTAGTTTTCAGCGGTGATAGGCGTGTTATTCGCCGTGATTTGCGACACATAGCCCTTGCCGTCCGTCTTCGAAAACAGCAGACTGCCGTTTTCGTCCACAAGCTGGTCGAACATCGTGTCCGTCAGCGTCTTGTCCTTGATGTTGAAACGGTTTTCGTTGACGGTGAGCGTCCACTGAATGCAGCCCTCATTGCTGTTGTACCAGTTGCTCTTTTGCAGCTTTTTAATCTGAACGTCAGTAGGGTTGCTGTTAGAGGAATTCTGGGAATGATCCCACTTTCCGCCACTCTGCGCAGTGAAAGTATTTGTCAGCTGATCGTATTCACCGGTCATTCCGTCCTTGTCGAACGTGTATTCATACTTGATTTCGTATGTTTCATTTGCCGAAAGCGGCGGCAGCACATAGTCCGTCGTCATGGTATAGACCTTGCCGCTTTCGTCCGTCGTGTTCGCATAAACGTAGTGAATGTGCGTTCCCGTCGTACCGCAGGCGCATGTACCGTCCGTCTTGATTTCTGTCGAAGCAGAGTCAACAGCCGGCACCTGACTCCAGTTAGAGTGTACTTTAACCTCCGTGACGGTCATGTTTGTCAGGGCCATTTGCTTATTTACCGCCGTCATGACGTCTCGAGCAGTCGCGTTCTTGCCGTTCGTGCCCTTTGTGGATTCGATTTTGACGGTATACTCAATCGTTCCTTTTTCCCAGTTGACATTAGCCCCGCTTTTCCAAGTTCTCAAATCGCTGAGGAGGGAGTTGTTGCCCCTGTCGATGTCCTCCCACTTCACGGTAGTCGATGCGCCACCGAACTTAATGGTCAGGTCGTCGTTGCCCAGATTCTCAACATCTTCCTTGCGGATTTCGGCGCTCATCTTCATGGTGCCGGTGCGGTCATCATGGCTGGGGTTGTTCCGGACAAAGTCCATATACTCGTCGGTGAACCACATTTCAACTTGTTTCGTTGCGGGATTATACTGGAACTTAAACGCCGGCTTTTCATTGCTGAATTTGGCGTCCGTGCCCGACCAGACAGAAGTGCTGTCCGTTTTGATATGCGTATTCTCTGCCGGAATAATAATCTTGTTGCCTTCGCCATGGCGCAGAATAGCTTCATCCGAAATCTTGAAGTCCGCCGCGAAGCTATAGTTGTACGCATTGGCATTTTCCGGAAGTATGATGTTCGATACCGTAATATTGGTAATCTGCATGCCGCTCTCGCTGACGGCAGGCGGTTCGTTCGCCATCATCAGGAAGCCCGGGTCGAGTCCAAGCGACGGCATCATCATGTCGTCCGGCTTCGCGGCATCAGCGTCCATCGACGGAATCACCGTAAGCGCAGGTGTCGGGGACGGCTCGTCCATCGGGGCAACAGTTTCGGCGGCGTTTTCCGTCGGCGCAGGCGTTACAGACGGCGCAAGCGTCGGTTCCTCCGTAGGCGCAGGCGTTGCTGTGGGCGCTTCCGTGGGCGTTGACGTTGCTTCGGGGGCTGCCGTCGGCTCAGCTGTCGCTTCGGGGGCTGCCGTCGCATCGGGGTTCGGGGTCGGGTCATAGTAGCAATCCGCCGTGTGCGTGTGCTCTTCTTTGCCGCAGATATAGTGGCGTTCGTAGCAGTCCGCCGTGTGATGATGGCCGGAATCCTCCGCCGTCACCGTCACAATGCATTCATTTGTATGCTGATGCCGCAGCACCTGAATGTAGCCGCAAGTGTAGTAGCCGGTTTTCGCATCGACGCAGGACGCGGAATGCGTGTGTACTTTCGCCGGGTCGGGATAGAGCTTGCATTTCAGGTCGCCGCGCACCATCTCGTAGCAGGAATCATCATGCGTGTGTGCGCCTTCGCCCTCAAGCAGACCGCAAGTCGGTTCTTCCGTCGTCGGATAGCAGGCATCCGTATGGTGATGCGCGCCCTCGCCTTCCGTCAGGCCGCAGGTGTACGTCCGGGTCACTTCGTAGCAGCTGTCATCATGGACATGCGGCATGTCGGAGTTCGTCGCAACGTCCTCGGTGCAAATCAGCGTGCGCGTTTCCATCACGCAATCCGCCGTGTGCTGATGGCCTTCGCTCTCAAACAGACCGCAAGTCGGTTCTTTTGCCCGATAGCACGCATCCGTGTGGATGTGCCCCTCGCTTTCCGGCAGCGTGCAGGTCAGCTGCTTCTCCCAGTTGTAGCAGGCATCCGTGTGCTTGTGCATCGGATGCTCCTCCAGCGTGCAGATAAGAACGCCGTTGCTGTCGTAGCACTTCTCGTCATGCTCGTGGATGTAGCCATCCCAGTAGCCGCAGCTGAGTTCGCCCTGCGCATTGTAGCAATCGGAGGAATGGTGGTGCGGCTCAAAGCTGCAGCGCATAATATCGGTAAAGACTGTCTCCGCCTCGCGCTCGGAAATCAGGCAGGTCAGCTCGTCCACATAGCAGTCCGCCGTGTGGGTATGCTCCTCCAGCCCGCAGTACGTTTCCGCCGCCATCGTCAGACCCGGCATCATCAGCACATAAGACGTGCAGATGGCGACAACGAGTGCCAGCGCCGTGACCGTCTTGAGCAGACGCATCCGGCGCTTCCGCTGCGCAACGTATTTTTCTGCTAATTCCATGAGTTTGCGGTTCATGTCAGCATCCTCCGATTCTGGAACCTGTGTTCCTCTTCTTGCTGTATTGTACTTACGTTATTGCAGGAATCCAATGCGGTTCAGCGGCCAAATGCGGAGCGTTACGCGCCCCATAATCTGCTCTTCGGACACTGGGCCGACCAGTGTGCTTCTGCTGTCGCGCGAGGTGGAGCGGTGATCACCCAGAACAAAATACCGCCCGTCCGGCACTTGGTACGGCAGCGTGATGGAGCAGTCGCCCAGCGCACGGTCGGTGATGTACGGCTCATCAAGCAGTTCGCCATTGATGTAGACGTTGCCGCTTCCGTCGATGTTGACCCACTCGCCCGGCAGGCCGATAACGCGCTTAATCAGCACCTTATTGTTGTAGTAAAAAGCGATAATATCGCCGCGCTGCGGATTTGACCCGCGCACGACCATTGTGATTTCGCCCTGCCCGACCACCGGCGTCATTGACGTGCCGGTGATTTGCAGGATAGGCATGACCATGGTTGCAATCAGCACCGCAACCGCCGCCACCACCAGCAGCGTATAGAGCGTGCTGCGCAGGGCGCGGTTGTAGCTGTGCTTGCGCTTTTCATGCTTCAGTTCCGTTTCCAATTGTGCGGATGTGGGGTTCATTTCCCGCAGCAGGTGGGCGCGTTCCGCCGCTTCCTGCGTGTCGTTGAGCAATTGTTTGCCCGTTTTCTGCTGATTCTTGTCTTCTGACACCTGCGCGCCCTCCCTTCTGTCATGTTTCTTTACTGCTGATTGGCGGCTTTCTCTGCGCGCGCGAGGATTTCCTGCGCTTGGCTTTCTGCCGCGCTGATTTTCTCCTGGCACAGCCGCTCAACGTTCTGCTGATACTGTTCCGCGGCCTTCTGCGCCGCCTCAAACACGCCGTTTAACTTCAGCGATGCCTCCGCAATCGAGCCGCACGTTTCCAGCTGCAGCTGCTGACTTTGCAGCGCCGCTTCTGCCGCATTCAGCCGCTGCTCCAGTGCTTCAAATTCCCGTGCCTGTTCCAGCAGCAGTTCCAGCAGCTCTGCGCGTCCCAGCTTCCGCAGTTCCTTCTCTGTCACAGTTCACGTCTCCTTCACATGTAACTCATTTATTGTTTCTCGATATGTAATTCGCCAGATTTCCGGCAAATCACAGTTCGAGTTTTTACATGGTTTATTATACCATCAAATCTTCAACTGTCAAGACGGAAAAATAACATTTATTATGCTCATTTGGTGCATTTTTGTGTGTTTTGCCATACTTTCGTGCGGCAATTTTGTCATTTTCACCTGTTAACGGCTTGTTAGTTTCCTGAGTATTGTTATTTGCATGTTAAAACTATCGTAATAGGAATATTCTTTTGTCTGTTGCTTTCCTCGATTTTTCGTAATTTTCGTTCAGCGCGTGCAAATTTTCGACCGCTTTTTTCTTTGTTTCCACGCCATTCGTTCGTCTTTTTCAATGTAACATTCCAAACTTGGCAAACAGAAAACAGCAAAATATTGTTGATTCACAAAAAAAGCAGGAGCAACCCGCAAATCGTGCTGCTCCTGCCCAATATTCTGTTACCCATTCGGGTTTGCGCTGTCGTCATCCTGGCGATACTGATCTGTACGGCGGCGATGGCGCGGCGCTTCCTCTGCCGATTTCGCCACCGGGCGCGCATACGGATTCTCCATCGTCGTCGTGCTCTTCGGCGCGGCAGTGGACGGGGTCTCCTGCGGCTTCGTCAGGGGCTGAATCGGCGTGCGATAACCGACTTGCGGTCGGTTTTGCATGTCCTGCGTCTGCGGAACAGGTGTCGGGCTATCAGGTGTGCCGTGAGGTACGTGCAAAGGCAAATGTTCCGATCATTATGC
>OKWR01001452.1_pt1 | contig 15886 bp, 13 predicted proteins | sample 1607101 | NCBI WGS metagenome assembly OKWR01 (sample SAMN04414076, study PRJEB24778) | human gut metagenome | material: faecal | host: Homo sapiens
ATTTTTATATTACCTTTGTTTTTTGCAATGTGTTGATAATTAATATATTAAATAATAAATTTAAAATATAAATTATGAATTTAGAAGATAAAATTAAATCCTTTGATCTGCGTACAGAAATTGAAAATAAGAAAGAGGGAAAGAATAGAGATGAGAAACTGGTATTGGTGTTTAAGGATTTGGCTCGACTGATTCTTCAGGGTTATTTTTTAGTTAAGAAGAATAATTGTGACTCTTTTATAAAAGTGCAACCAACTTGTGTGGAAATTTATTGTCATGAAGAAGGTGAGGGGGATGATAAAATCAAGGATTATATTGTCTATCATCGGAATAAGGACAACGGGGAGGATTTGAAATCCCTTTTTCCACTGGGTGTATTGCATAACCATGTTTCCGGAATAGATATTACTTTTGAACACGGTAAGGATGCCGCACACGCTGTTCGTTTGTCTGCTTTGATTCGTGAGTTCTCTGTAGACGAATCTCATAAAAATGAAGAGCAACTGTCTGAATTTGATAAAGTGAAAATCATAGATAAACCTACCTATTTATATGATGCTCTATATTCTCAATATTCTGTATTTGAAGGTGGATTTAGTATTCAGTGGGTTGATGGTTCGGAAGAGAAAGACTTTGAGATTTCAGAAGAACAGAGATTTAATGTGGCTGATTATGAATTAAAAGACAAGGTTTTCAAGAATAGGCCCTATAAGGCACCGGAGAAGAAAACAATGGATAAATTTAGCGGGGCGCAACCGACTGCTAATAAGAAATATGTGCAGGATATGAGAATGTGGAGATTCAAAAGGAGTTCTAAGAAATAAGTTCATAAATATATGATACCAGATTATCAGGCAAATTCCGTATATGTGTCTTTATGGCTTCAAAAGGATTATAAAGAGGTATATACGAATTTGATTACGATACTCTCAAAATATAATATTAATCATCAGATTATTCCCGACACAAAGGATGTTTGGTGTCGGGATTATATGCCTTTACAGTTAGACGAAGACAGATTTTTATGTTATCGGTACATGCCGGACTATCTGCTTAAAAATTCATGCAATCGGAGATATATTACGGATTCTTTGGAGGTCAGTCAGAAAATGGGACTTCCTATTAAAGAATCTTCTCTGGTTATAGATGGAGGCAATGTGGTAAAAGTGGGTGATAAGGTTATTATGACAGAAAAAGTTTTTGCTGAAAATCCGGGAGTATCTTCAAAATGGTTGAAAAGAAAACTACAGAATCATTTGGAATGCGAGGTGGTTTTCATTCCTTGGGACCGATATGAAATATATGGGCATTCAGATGGAGTCGTTAAGCCAATATCGGATTCGGCAGTTCTGATGACTAATTACCATGATTATGATGACTCATATGCTGAAGAGGTTGTGAAAAGATTATCCAAAAAATTTAATTTGGAATTTTTGTCCTATCAAGTAAGAAAACCGAATCGTCTAAATTGGGCATATATTAATTTTCTGACGGTGAAAAACCTTATTGTATTGCCTTGTTTGGGAATTGAAGAAGATCAGCAGGCTCTGACTCAGATACGGCAGTATTTCCCTGATGATACGATTGAACAAGTGAACATTACTTCATTAATAAAACATGGTGGCGGATTGAATTGTGTTACTTGGTGTCGGTATATTCCTTCTACACATCTTGGAGATTAGAAGATATAAAAAAATCCGTGTTATAATCTTTATTGATTACTCTATTATCATATTTTTCCACTTTCATTTTGAACTCGTGCATTTTTTTGCACAGGTTACGTTTTCTTATAACTCTTCTGATTTATTAAAATTTGCGTATGTATCAGTCAATTGTTGTTCTGTTTATGTTAAGCAGATTAGCTATGTGATATTATGTTGGCTAAACTGCATTCTTTTAATATTGTGTTATTATAATAAAACTGACCCCATAAAAAATCCCGCCTATGGAATTTCTTCCACAGGCGGGATGCAATTGCTGAACTATTAAGAATTAGTGAATCTCAATAACACGGCTCACTTTGGCTTTTTCTTCCGGAGTGCGTTTTGGCAATTCGATGCTCAGCACACCGTCGTGAACCTCGGCACTGATCTTTTCTTTCTCTACATCGTCCGGCAAAATCAGGCTTTGCTGGAATTTGGTGTATGAGAATTCGCGACGCAGATATTTCTTGTTTTCCTTGTCCTCTTCCTTGTTTTCGGATTTCTTCTCCATGGAGATGGACAACTCGTTGTTTTCACCCAACTGGATGTTGAAGTCGTCTTTCGTCATGCCCGGAGCAGCCACCTCAACGGTATAGCTTTTGTCGCTTTCTATTACGTTGATTGATGGAGCTGTTGCATTAGCCTTAACCATCCAATCAGTATCGAAAAAGTCATTGAAGATACTCGGTAACCAGTTCTGACCATAAGTTTTTCTCATCGGCATCATAATCTTAATCTCCTATTCTTTAGTTGTTTATTTCAGTTCGTTTCTCTCTCGCATCCCCTTTCGGTTCTGCGATTCGCTAAGAATAGTACAAATGCTGTGCCGGATGCAATTTTGTCAGATGCCAGAGCGGTTGAATTAAACTTGTAAAAACTTCTTTAAGTCATCTGGCGGGATTTTATACTACCGAAAACTTTGTTTACTTTTTGGAGATGCCCGAGTGTAGACAAAATGGCACAACCCAAAGCCGGATTGTGCCATTTTGTTCTTTTTCTGTTTCCAGAATACCCTGTTATTTGATGGTCAATGCCCGTGTGATGGCATCATTCAGGTTGGCAAAGTGTGCCTGAGTGCTCTTGTTGCCACTGCGTGCATACTGTGCCGTACGGGTTTTCAGGTTCTGAAGCGTCTGCAACACATAAGGGCGTGCTTTGGCGCTGACACCTGTGCGGTTCAGATAAGAAACCAGACTTTCTACAAACGTGTTCTGTAAGGCCTTTTCATAAGCACTTGGGTTGGCGGTGTTGCGGAAGGTCAGTCGGGTCAGGTCGGCCAGATACTCGTCGGCGGTATATTCCGGATTCAGTCCGTCAATCAGGCCGAACAGACGGCTCACCATGCTCGTACCGATGCTGGTGGTGTAGTTTTCCGGTTTTGAAGTGAAGCGGTTCATATACTCCGGCAACAGCCAGGTCGGTTCTGTAAAGATGTTGCGCTCAAAGTAAGCCAACGCATTCTTTTGGCGTGCTTTTTCCACCGGAGTGTAGATGGCCCCACTTTCGTTTACCGTTTTGAAGTTGCTGTAATAACCCCCGATGTTGCGCAACACATGATTGTTGTAGCGGTAGAACTGGTTGCGGATCTGGTCGTACATTCCTTTCAGATTCTCATTATAGATATCCTTGTTGTCGTAGGTCCATTTCGGAAGAGCCGCAATTTCCCGCTTCAGATTCAGAATACCATATTCACTGGCTTTTACGGCATCATCACCCAAATCCTCGGTCTGGCAGCGCGGATCGTTCACCCGGTTGGTTTCTCCGTCGCCGAACCACAAACGCGGGTTGCCCGGCAGATTCTTCTGTACCAGTTCTTCCAGCATGGAATGGTCGCTGTCCTCGTCGGTAGCTCCGATCATCGGACGATAACCCCATTCGATGGCCCACATGTCATAATCGTTGATGCGTGGGAAGATGCCGGCGCGCGAGATGCCGTCCTCCGGCTGTGCTACATAATTGAAGCGGGCATAGTCCATGATGCTGGGTGTATGACCGTATTTCTCCACCCATTCCTTGTTGCGCAGGCTGTCTACCGGCACCGTGCTGCTGGCGCCGAAGTTATGGCGCAAGCCCAAGGTGTGGCCCACCTCGTGCGAAGAAACAAAGCGGATCAGTTCGCCCATCAGTTCCTCGTCGAAGTTCATTTTCTGTGCGGCCTCATCAATGCTTCCGGCCTGTACCATATACCAGTCGTGCAGCAGATTCATCACATTGTGATACCAGCAGATGTGGCTTTCCAGAATCTCACCGGAGCGTGGGTCGTGTACGTTCGGTCCGTAGGCATTCTCCATCGGAGAGGCCAGATAGCGGATTACCGAGTAGCGTGCGTCTTCCATGCTCATGGTCGAGTCGTTTTCGGGCCATTCCTTACCGATGATGGCATTCTTGAAGCCGGCCTTCTCGAAAGCTTTCTGCCAGTCGTTGATACCGGCGATGAGATATTTTCGCCACTGTTTCGGAGTGGCCGGGTCAATGTAATACACAATCGGTTTGACGGGTTCCACCAGTTCGCCGCGTTTCATCTTTTCCACGTCTTCGGGGCGTGGTTCCAGACGCCAGCGGGTGATGAAGCGTTTGCCCTTGACGCGCTGCTGGTCGTCAGAGAACTCATTGAATCCGTCGGCGAAATAACCCACACGCGGATCGAAGTAACGGCGCATCATCGGTTTTTCGGGCAGCAAGATGAACGAGATGTTCAGTCCGAAGGTGGCGCGTCCGGTTGAGGCGGTGGCGGGCAGATTACCAGTAGCCGAGTTCCAGGTCTTCACAAGGCGCACCTCTGTGTTCATCGGGAAGGTCTTGATACTTTCGATAAACGACAGGTCGCCCACCTGACCGCTCAGGTTATACTGCTTTTTCATATAAGCCGGCATCCCTAAGGCCGGATTGTCCTCATTAAAGAAAGAGGTCACCTTGATGCGGCTGGCCTTGCCTACCTTCTTTTCAACCTTGAAGGCACCGATAATCGGATTGTTGTTGCTTATGGTAATCGCCTTATAAATATTTTCGGTAGAATCGGCGGTGTTGATCAGCAGTTCGGCACGCAGCAGAAGGCGTCCGTCGTTGCTTTTTTCCCAGTACACCACCTGTTCGTTCATCTGTTCGCCACCGAACTTGCCGCAGTTGGCCGGGGTACTGGTGAATCGGGTCGTGGTCAGGAAGCGGCGGCCGATCAGCGAGTCCGGAATCTGGAAGAACCAGTCAGTGCCTGATTTGACTACCTGAAACAGCCCCTCTCTAATATCTTCTTTGGGAGCTGCGTTTTCAACTTTCTCTTTGTCTTTCTTTTTCTTCCGCTTGGCATCTGCGGGAGCTGCCACCAGACCGGCGCAGAGCAGGAGCAGAATCATCCTTAATTTTATCATGTCTGTATTAAATTAGGTGATACATTCTATTCTGAAAACAAAGATACTTTTTTATCCCGACACCGCCTTGTTTTGGACTCTGTTTTTCGATTTTGTGTCCGAAAATGGACACACTGTCCATTTTCGGACACTTGTGGTTTTGCTTATCTGTCGGAATATCAATACTTTACGTTTTTGGCATGATTCTTGTTAAATGAAAAGTGAAAATGATAAAATAAACGTAAATATGGATCGTCCTATATCTCCTGTTGAAATCAGAAAACGGCGCATCAAGATTGCGCTTTATGTAGTTTTGAGTGCTGCCGTATTGGTTGGCGCGGTTCTTTGGATCAGCGGCCAGCTTCAAACCGGTGTCAAGCAAACGTCTTTGGTCTTTTATACAGTAGATTCCGGCACTATCGAAACTGGCGTCAGCGCTTATGGTAAGGTAGTGCCGGCTTTCGAAGAACGTATCACTTCGCCGGTAGGCTCGCGCATTATGGAAGTGTATGCCCGTGTCGGTGACACGGTAGAAGTGGGCACTCCGTTGCTGCGGCTCGATTTGCAGAGCATTGAAAACGATTATAAGAAACTGCTGGACGAGGAAAAGATGAAATGTTATCAGCTGGAGCAACAGTTGGGTAACGACAAGATTTATCTGAACGACCTGGAAATGCAGATCCGGATTGCCGAAATGAAACTGGACCGCATGAAGGTGGACTGGAACAATGAACGCTATCTGGATAGCCTGGGATCGGGCACAGCCGATCAGGTACGCCAGGCCGAGCTTTCTTATACGACCAGCCGCATGGAGCTGGAGCAATTGCGTCAGAAAGTGGAGAACGAGCGTCAGGCACGCCGCACCGAACTGAAGATAAAACAGTTGGATCTGGAGATTTTCCGCCGGTCCATGGAAGAGAAACGACGCACTCTGGAGGATGCCCGCATCCGTTCTCCGCGTCGGGCGGTGCTTACTTTTGTAAATACACAGATAGGAGCCCAGGTGTCACAAGGCGAAGAGGTGGCTGTAGTGTCCGATCTGAGCCATTTCCGGATTGAGGGCAGTCTGTCCGATACCTATGCCGATTTAATAAGAGTTGGAGCCAAAGTGTTGGTTAAGGTTAATGATCAGGTATTTCCCGGCATGGTATCCGGTGTAACTCCATTGAGCGACAATGGGATGATTTCTTTTTCCGTACAGTTGGACGATAAAGTATCATCCCGTTTACGCCCGGGAGTGAAGGCCGACCTGTATGTGGTACATGCCGTGCGTGAAAACGCCATACGTATGGCCAATGCCTCGTTCTATACGGGCCCCGGAGAATATCAGCTGTTTGTGCAGGATGGTGATGAGCTGGTGCGCCGCAGAGTGCGGTTGGGAGAATGTGACTTTGACCATGTGGAAGTGCTCGACGGACTGAAGGAGGGCGAACGTGTGGTGGTGAGCGACCTGAGTTCTTATAAGGATAAGATGGTTCTGAAAATACGCTGAGGCGGTTTTTTAAAAGAAAGGATATAAGGTTTTAAATGCTTTTTAAAAGTGATTTAAAGTGGTTTTAAAAAGCATTCATCAAAAAAGAAATGATCATATTAGAACAAACAAACTTAAAAAAATAAGATTATGAGCAACATGATTCAATTGACCGGTATCAACAAGATTTACCGTACAAACGAGATCGAAACACAGGCATTGGAAAACGTAAACCTGAGTGTGGAAAAAGGAGAGTTTCTGAGTGTGATGGGACCATCCGGTTGCGGCAAATCCACTTTGCTGAACATTATCGGTTTGCTGGATAACCCTACCAGCGGTACTCTGGAACTGGGAGGCACGCTGATTACTCCGAAGATGAGCGACCGCGAACAGGCTGCCTTCCGTAACCGTACTCTGGGCTTTGTATTCCAGTCTTTCCACCTGATCAATACGCTTAATGTGCTCGACAATGTAGAGCTTCCGTTACTTTTCCGCAAGATGTCCGGCAGCGAGCGCACCCGTCGTGCCAAAGAAGTGTTGGAGCGCGTGGGATTGAGCCACCGTATGCGTCACATGCCTTCGCAGCTTTCCGGCGGACAGTGTCAGCGTGTGGCCATCGCCCGTGCCATTATCGGTAATCCCGAAATCATTCTGGCTGATGAGCCGACGGGTAACCTGGATTCCAAGATGGGAGCCGAGGTTATGGACATCCTTTGCCGTTTGAACAAGGAAGACGGACGTACCATCGTCATGGTAACGCACAATGAAGAGCAGGCGCGTCTTTCTTCACGCACCATCCATTTCTTCGACGGTCGTCAGATAGACTGACTTTACCTTAACTAAATATATAGTGACCATGATAAAACGATATATCAAACAGACATGGGCCATGCTGCGGCAGCATAAGCTGTTCGGCGCGCTCTACATCATCGGTACGGCTATCCCGATAGCGCTGACGATGATCGTCATCACCTTTCAGTATATCCGGGTGGGATCCATCTATCCGGAGGAGCACCGCGATGAGCTGTGGTGTTCCGAAACTATCTATGGAAAAGGCGCCATGGGATCTTTATCCCTGACGGCTGTCAATAATTGGTTTTATCCGCTTCAGAGCGCAAAGGCTGTGACTGCCATACACAGTGCTTATCCGGTTTTGGTGCAGCTCCCTGATGGAAAAAGCGTACTTCAGGTAAAGACGATAGCCACGGATGCCGCTTTCTTCCGGGTCTTTGATTTTCGGTTCCGTTCCGGAAAACCATTTTCTGAATCTGATTTCCGCAACGGCAAACAGTGTGCCGTGATTTCGGAATCACTGGCCCGGCGGTTGTTCGGTGAGGTACAGGCTGTGGGGCGGACCATGCAGTTCAACTATGCCGATTATGTAGTGGCCGGTGTGGTGCGTGATGTCAGCAGTCTGACTCCGCGTACTTTTGCGCAGATTTATATTCCTTACACCTGTCTGGATGAAAATCAGGATCCTTCAACTTTGTGTGGATCGTATACAGTTTCTATTCGGGTTGACCGGGATAAGGGGGCACAGATGCAAGCTGAGTTTGATGAGAGATTCCGTAAGTATCAGGTGGCAACGGGCGATACGTCGGTTGTGATTGAGAGCCCCCTTCCGGCTTGGCAATATTCGGCAAAGAGTATGCCGGGTACCTTCATCGATGATGATATGGTGCGCAAATCTCTCTACCTTTTCGGGGGATTGGTTCTGGTCTTTTTATTGGTTCCGGCTTTGAATCTGAGTGGCATGATTGCCGGTCGTATGGAAGACCGCTTGATGGAAATGGGGGTTTATAAGGCCTTTGGAGCCACCCGTGGCTATCTGTTGCGGCAAGTTCTGAATGAGAATCTGATTCTGACTTTGATGGGCGGACTGGTCGGGTTGTTCTTGTCCTGGGCTTTGTTGGCGTGGGGAAAGGACTGGGTGTTCCGATTCTTTTCCATTGACTACTATCTGGACAATTCGGATATTCTGGTTACTGTGGAGATGCTTTTTTCACCCTGGATTTTCCTGTCCGCATTTCTGCTCTGTGTCGTATTGAATCTTGCCTCTGCCTTGCTTCCTGTATGGCACGCCCTTCGTGCGGAGATTGTTTATTCGTTGAACCAGAAAAAGTAAGCTTATGATACGTTTGGCATTAAAGAATTTATGGGCCCGAAAGAGGCGCAACGGCTGGCTGATGGCCGAACTGATTGTGGTCAGTCTCATTCTGTGGCATTTTGCCGATCCCGTGACGGTGCAGACTTATGTGAATATGCTGCCGGATGGTTTTGACTCGGAGAATCTGTACCGTATTTCCATTCAGGAGTATGATCCGTCTTCTTACCGCTACCGTGAAGAGGCGGCAGAGAATGAAACAAGACAGGAAAATATGTGGCGCATTCGGGATCGTGTCCGGAATTATCCCGGAGTGGAATCGGCCACGTTCCAGATCGGACAGAATGGTCCAGGGGGAAGATCTTATAGTGTGATGGGATTCTCTGTTTCCGAGGATGTTTCTGTATCTTATATGGAAGTCAAATTCGTTCCCAAAAGTGATTATTTTACTACTTTCCGCTATCAGACGGCCGGAGGACCTTCAACTGAGCAGATGGACCGGATGGCTTTGGAGGATGGGCATATTATGACTGAAGACGCCTTTCCGGACGGCCACTCTTGGGGAAGAAATTACAAGGATGCTTTCGGAAATGAATGTAAGATTGTAGCTTCCGTTCGGCCTGTTAAAATACATTTGAACAAGCCTCCCCTGCAAGTTCGTTTTGTGAAGTCTGGTGTTCAGAATGCGGAGGCTATTATCTTCCGTTTGCGCGATGATGTGGACCCGGATGCCTTCCTGACGGATTTTCGGGAGTGGGCTTTGCGGGAGTTGCAATTGGGTAACTATTTTGTGGTGCAGATCGAATCGTATGACCACTATATCAGTCAGGGATACTTTTCCAATACCTATGATTATGGGGTACAGCTTCTGTTAGGCTCGTTTTTCCTGTTCTGTATCTTCTTCGGAGTTTCCGGAAGTTTCTGGATGCAGACACGTGCCCGGCGTGAAGAGATCGGTATCCTGAAAAGCTTTGGAGCCACTTCCGGGAAGATGGTGCGTCTGTTCCTGCTTGAAGGACTGATACTGACCACCGTGTCTGTCTTCTTGGGGGCAGTTATTTATCTGCAATATGCTTTGCATACCGGATTGTACCAGCCGGAAAGCACTTGCTACAGTCCCTTTGTGCACTATTGGTATGAGTCTTTCAAACTGCACTATCTGATAGTTTCGGCTGTGGTCTGGCTGCTGATGGTGCTGATTGTCAGTTTCGGCATTTATGTGCCTGTGCGTGGCATCAGCCGGATTGCACCGACAGAGGCGCTGCACGAAGAGTAACCCTTTTAATCTTCATATATGAAATCTTTACTGAAATATTCCGCCATTCCTTCCGGAGCAGCTATGTCTGTCAGTCCTTATTTGCTGTTCCGCCTGTTTTGGGTCGTTCTGTTCCTGTTTCTGGTGTCTCTGCTTCCGGCTCAGGAACTGACACCGCGCACACTGACCTTGTCCGAAGCTATTGTGCTGGCCCGCAAGCAAAGTGTGGATGCCGCCTCTGCATTGGGACAGTTGAAGTCGGCCTATTGGAGTTACCGCAGTTTCCGGGCGGAACTGCTTCCGGAGGTGAACTTCTCGGCTACATTGCCCGGCTATCGCAAAAACTATAACACCTATCAGCAGAGCGACGGTTCGCACACCTATGTGCGCAATGACTATATGAATCTGAATGGAGCCATTTCTGTGGACCAGAGCATCTGGTTTACGGGGGGAACCCTTTCGCTCACCACATCGCTCGATTATATGACCCAGTTCGGCACCGGCAACCGCAATCGTCAGTTTATGTCTGTACCGCTGGTCCTCACTCTGAACCAGCCTCTTTTCGGTGTGAACTCGGTGAAGTGGGACCGCCGCATCGAGCCGCTTCGCTATGCCGAAGCCCAGGCCAACTTCCTGTCGGCTACCGAGCGCGTGACGATGACCGTCATTCAGTATTACTTCAACCTGCTGCTGGCCCGTGAGAATGTCAGCATTGCCCGTCAGAATCTTCAGAACGCCGAAAAACTCTGCGAGGTGGCCGAGAGCAAGCGGCGCATGGGAAAAATCAGCGAGAACGATCTGCTGCAGCTGAGACTGAATGTGCTCAATGCCCGTTCCACGCTTACGGCCAATGAGAGCAGTCTGAAATCGAACATGTTCACGCTGCGCTCGTTTCTGGCGTTGGGCGAAACGGAAGAACTGATTCCGGTGCTGCCCGACAGCGTGCCGTCGATTTCATTGGAGTATCACGAGGTGCTGAAGAAGGCTCTGGAGCATAACTCCATTTCCTATAATCTCCGTCGCCGTCAGCTGGAAGCCGACTATCAGGTGGCACAGGCCAAAGGCAACCGCAGACAGGTTTCGCTCTATGCCCAGGTGGGCTTTACGGGCAGTGACTCCGATTTCGGACGCACCTATACCGAGATGAAGGACAATCAGGTGGTTCAGGTTGGCGTGCAGGTGCCTATACTCGACTGGGGCAAACGCCGCGGACAGGTCAAGGTGGCCGAAAGCAACCGCGAGGTGGTGCGCCAGCAGCTGCGTAAGGAAGAGGCCGATTTCAGTCAGAGCCTTTTTGTGCTCACCGAGCAGTTCAACAATCAGGTGAACCAGTTGCAGATCGCTCTGGAGGCCGATGCCATTGCCCGCCGTCGTTATCAGAGCAACGTGGAAACCTTTCTGATCGGCAAGATCAGCACACTCGACCTGAACGACGCGCAGACCAGCAAGGATGAGGCGCGCCGCAAATACATCAACGAATTGTTCTCCTACTGGTACTATTATTATCAGATTCGAAGCATCACCCTGTGGGATTTTGCCGCCCAGACCAATATTGATGCCGATTTTGAGGAAATAGTCCGGTAATAATCCAATAAAAAGAAGTAACTTTGTCTTATTATGATACTGATAATAGATGACGATAGTGCGATACGCTCTTCGCTGACCCTGATGTTGAAAAGGGCCGGTAAAGACGTGATGGCCGTACCCGGTCCTGTCGAAGCGATGGACGTGGTACGTGCTTCAGCCCCGCGGCTGATACTTATGGATATGAATTTCGGGCTTTCTACCAGCGGTGATGACGGACTCACCCTGTTGCGGCAGATCAAGCTGTTCCGCCCCGAGGTGCCGGTCATTCTGATGACCGCCTGGGGCAGCATCCAGCTGGCTGTAAAAGGCATGCAGGCCGGAGCCTTCGACTTTATCACCAAGCCCTGGAACAATGTGGCGCTGATGCAGCGCATAGAAACGGCTCTGGAACTGACGGCCGATCTGGCTTCCGCTCCGGCGGAGGATGTGTTCGACCGCAGCCTGATTGTGGGCGAGAGCAAGCCGCTGAAAGAAGTAATCGATGTGTTGCGGCGCATTGCCCGCACCAATGCCCCGGTGCTGATCAGCGGTGAGAACGGAACCGGCAAGGAACTGGTGGCCGAAACCATTCATCGCAACAGCATGCGTGCGTCCAATGCCTTTGTGAAGGTCAATCTGGGCGGTATTTCGCAGAGTCTGTTCGAGAGCGAGATGTTCGGACACAAGAAAGGAGCCTTTACCGATGCGGTGGCCGACCGTGTGGGCCGCTTCGAGCTGTCCGAAAAGGGAACCATCTTTCTGGATGAAATCGGCGAACTGGATCTGGCCTGTCAGGTCAAGTTGTTGCGGGTGCTTCAGGACCAGACCTATGAGGTGCTGGGCGACAGTTGTCAGCGCAAGGCCGATGTGCGGGTGATCAGTGCCACCAATGCCGATCTGCCCCGCATGATCCGTGAGCATACCTTCCGTGAGGACCTTTTTTACCGTATCAATCTCATCACGGTGCGGCTGCCGGCTTTGCGGGAGCGCCGTGAGGATATTCCCTTGCTGGCTACCCATTTTCTGGATTTGCAATGCCGTCAGTACGGTCTTCAGCCGGCGGAACTGGAACCCGATGCCCGTCGTTACCTCATGTCCTTGCCTTATCCCGGAAATATCCGCGAACTGAAGAACCTGGTGGAGCGCACGTTGCTCGTCAGTTGCAAATCCCGTTTGACAGCCAATGATTTCCGGGCGCACTATGTGCCGCCGGCCAATGAAAAAGCTTCGGAAGAAGAGCATGGCGGGATGACTTCCCTGCAAGGACTTACGCTGGAGGAAGTGGAGCGTCAGGCCATACTCAACACTTTGCGCCAGTTTGACGGCAACCTGAGTCAGGCGGCTCTGGTGCTGGGCATCAGCCGGGGTGCCCTTTATCGTAGAATGGTAAAATATCAGATACAGACCGATGATACGAAAACGGATACCGATACCGAATAGTCTGCGCACGCTGCGCATCGGGTGGCTCTTCTGGCTTTGGGCTTTTCTGCTTGTGCTGGTAGGCCTGTTGCTCTATGTCCTGCTGCCGGTCACCGAGAGCGCCTTTTACTGGGCCGAGGGTATGGTGGTGTTCAGTCTGCTGTTCCTTTATTATTTCTACCGCAAGGCGGTGAAACCCCTTCAAACCATCGGCAATGCCATGGATCTGTTGAACGAACAGGATTTCAGCAGCCGTCTGGCGCCGGTAGGACAGCGCGAGGCCGACCGCATCGTGCAGTTGTTCAACCGCCTGATGGACCAGCTCAAGAATGAGCGTCTGCATGTGCGTGAGCAGAATCACTTTCTGGACCTGCTCATCAGTGCTTCGCCTATGGGAGTGATTCTTTTTGACTTTAATCTGAGGGTGACCGGCCTGAATGCGGCGGCCCTGCGCTTTTTAGGCGGACTGGCCGAGGCTGATGTCGTGGGGCATACCATGGCCGAGGTGCCTTCTCCTCTAGCGGCCAAGCTGGCCCAGATTCCGCGCGGAAGCATCGAAACGGTGCGTCTGAACGATGCCATGATCTACCGTTGTTCTTCGCTGTCGTTTATCGACCGTGGTCTTTCCCATCCTTTTTTGCTGTTGGAGAGCCTTACCTCGGAGATCGTGAAGGCCGAGAAGAAAACCTATGAGAAGGTTATCCGCATGATTGCCCACGAGGTGAACAACAGTGTGGCGGGCGGTACTTCCACCCTCGATTCCCTTTCTGATATTCTGGAACCCTATGATGAGGGCGGCGATCTGCGTGCCGCCATGCAGGTCTGCTCGGAGCGTTGTTACGGAATGAACCATTTCATCGCCCGTCTGGCGGAGGTGGTCAAGATTCCCGATCCCAATTTGCAGACCGTTTCCCTGAACCGTCAGGTTGAGGCTTGCCGCCTGCTGATGGAGCATGTCTGCCGGCAGCATCAGATTCGTCTGTCTGCCGATCTGGACGCCGCCAATCCGCAGGTGCGGCTCGACACGGTGCTGTTTGAACAAGTGCTGGTCAATATTGTCAAGAATGCAGCCGAGAGTATCGGCACTGAGGGCGAGATCCGTATCCGTACCACAGCCCGTCCTCTTCAACTGGAGATTGCCGACAACGGAGCCGGTATCTCTCCCGAAGATGAAGACAAACTGTTTACTCCTTTCTTTTCGACCAAGCCGACCGGTCAGGGCATTGGTCTGATTTTTATCCGAGAGATTCTGACCAAACACGACTGCGTCTTTTCTTTGAAAACCGATTCCGACGGTTGGACCCGTTTCCGCATTTGTTTTCCGGAATCCGTAGTGGGGAAATAGAGATAATTTTGAGCAAGACTTGTTTAATTAGTCTTCCCTTAAAAATATATTTATCTACTGTTATACAGTCATTTAATCAATAAAAGTATTTGATAAATCTGCAAGTTTTCTTATCTTTAGGTTAAGAAACTTGCAGATTTTATGATTAAAAATACGAATAATAGTCCTTCCCTATTCAGCAACCTGTCTGACATGCTGAACCAATCGCACCCACTTTACCAGTTGGCAGAAAAAATAGACTGGGGTAAATTTGAGACAGCTTTTCAATCTTTGTATTGTCTGGATAACGGCCGTCCCGGCAAACCAATCCGTTTGATGTGCGGTTTGCTCATTCTGAAGCACCTTCGTAATCTGTCAGACGAGTCTTTGGTGGAACAATGGAGTGAAAACGCTTATTATCAGTATTTTTGTGGAATGCAGGAGTTCACTCCGTCAGCCCCGTGTGCCTCTTCAGAACTGGTCCATTTCCGCAGACGTATCGGTGAAGCGGGGATTGAACTTATTTTTCAGGAAAGCATTCGTGTGAATAACGAGGATAATGAAGACCACCACCATGATACGGCCTTTATTGATTCTACGGTTCAGGAAAAGAATATCACTTACCCCACGGATGCGAAGTTGCATAAGAAGATCGTGAAGAAAGTTCTTGGCATCGTGAAAAAACTGGGCCTTCCTCTGCGTCAAAGCTACACCTTTGTGTTGAAGGACATCTATCGTGACCAACGTTTTCGGAATCATCCCAAGAACAGGAAAAAGGCTCTTAAGGCAGACAGGCGTTTACGTACAATAGCCGGAAGGTTAGTCAGGGAGCTGAAGCGTAATATTAAAGGGAATCACGACTATGACAAATTGCTCGGACTTTTTGAAACTATTCTTTCCCAAAGACGTAATAGCCGGAAAAAGATCTATTCCATTCATGAGCCGGAAGTACAATGTATCAGCAAGGGCAAAGAACATAAGAAATACGAACTCGGTAATAAGGTATCCGTCATACGTTCTGTCACAGGCATTATTCTTGGAGCCATGTCTTTTCGCAATGAATATGACGGTCATACCATCGAGACATCCTTGAAACAGGTAGAACGGTTAACCGGAAAAAAGATTAACGTACTGGCTGGTGATAGAGGATACAGAGGCAAGAAGGAAATTAACGGGACGAAGATTATGATTCCCGATATACCCAAGAAATCAGACACCCGTTATCAGAAACAGAAAAAACATAAGCTTTTCCGCAAGCGTGCAGGTATAGAACCAACAATAAGTCATTTGAAATCAGATTATCGATTGGGCCGCAACTTTTATAAGGGTGTGGTGGGAGATACTGTAAACGTGCTTCTGGAAGCAGCGGCCTATAACTTCAAAAGAGCCATGAAAGCTCTTTGGTACATGCTTCAAAAAATTTGCGAGATACTGTTTCTGAACAATATCTCGCAAAAATGGGCTTTTTAAGGGATGACTAATTACCGTCCGGACGTGAAATCTAAGAAATAATAATTAATTTAAAATATCTGTGCTGTTATAATCTTTTTTGGGGGGTAGGAAGAGTAACTAAAACAATACACTCCGGAATCTTTGAATTTTTTAGACAACATTCTCTATTTTAATATTATCTTTGCGTAAAGATGTGCGACAAGAAGTCGTACAAGTAATTGTTCAGCATGATGTCTGAACCTGTTGTT
>OKWR01001460.1_pt1 | contig 15818 bp, 14 predicted proteins | sample 1607101 | NCBI WGS metagenome assembly OKWR01 (sample SAMN04414076, study PRJEB24778) | human gut metagenome | material: faecal | host: Homo sapiens
TTACAGATGAATCCCTTCAGAGAGCAATCTCCGGAGGGATTCTTTTTTGTATACTTCTCTAAGACTATTCCCAAATTGGGATTCGCTGGAAAATGGGCCTACCTGATATTTTAGTACGAAGAAGAAATAAAAAGACTGGTCTTTGCATCATTTTCTAATAAAAGAATTACCATTAGTAATCAACCTTGCTATAAGTGTCACTCAAGTCAGTATTTTGATGACATTTATATTTTCTTCAAAGAAATATTTTAACGGGAATTTCTATTTTATTTTAAGGATATTAAAAAGCCAACCAATTCACCACAAAGTATTGTGAATTGGTTGGCTTTATGTTTCTTTAGGTATTTCCCAAAAGAATAAGATCTGGTAGTCAAAACGAAGGAGTTTCCTAAATTTGGATATGGTTAAGATGCAACATATCTCAAAATATATTCATGCACGAAAAATATACTTTTATATAGTAAATTTCCAGATACAACCACCATACGCAGGAATTTCCAGGTTTATGTGTGCATCAGGCAAGATGTTTATTTTCTCTTTATTTCCGCTGATTAATTCTTTTCCAATACAACCCTCTAATGGTTTAATTTCATAGAATTCAAAAACGTGAGCCGGAATACATACACTTAAATTCTGTTTGCTATTGCTAAAGTTGGCAACAACCAATAATAAAGTGTTTTTATATCTGCGTAAGAAGGCATAACAGTTATATACATCAAAATGATGAGGAGCCTGAACGTACATCAAATCATAGAAATCACCTTCACTGAGGGCCTTTTCCTTATTGCAAAGAGTCAGTACCTTTTGATAAAAATCATATAGTTCTTTTTCTTCCGTGGTCATATATTTCATGGAAAGGCTTCCTTTTCTCCATCTGCGAATAGTGTCGACACTCCAGTAATCAAAAATGGTAGTACGACCATCGCGACCACTAAATCCCTCCTGATCCATACCTTTTTCTCCAAATTCCTGTCCAAAGTAGATCATCATCGGATTGCTACGCATGCAGGCTGAAACCAATAAGGGAGCTTTACCTTTCCGGGCATTTCCGGCAAAGAAATCAGATGCAATGCGCTGTTCATCGTGATTCTCCAGGAAGTTAAGCATGTGCGCCTGAATATCATTTACCTGCTGCCAGCATGAAGTGATATTTCCAGCTGATGTATAACCACAGCTTACAGCACGCAAGGTATCGTAAAGTCCTACCTTATCATATAAATAGTCAAAATGTCCCTTATGAATATAATTTCTATATTCTGCAGGATTATAAACTTCTGCTATGAAGATAATAGAAGGGTGAAGAGCCTTTACTTGTGGAATTGCCCATCCCCAGAATTCGACGGGAACCATTTCTGCCATATCGCAACGGAAACCGTCAATACCTTTTGTTGCCCAGAAACAAAGAATATCTAACATTTTTTTCCAGGTATCCGGGATCGGATCAAAACAGCAGGTACGGCCATTACAATAATCAACTCCATAATTTAATTTGATTGTTTCATACCAGTCATTTTGTCCGGGCCAGGCTGAGAATACATCATTTCCGGTTGCTTTGGCCGGATTCTCAAGATAATCTTTTGGTGACACATTCAGATTATCCAAATGCAGCGGTTCGTTAGGAATGTAATAGAAATTGTTCTGTGGATCAAATCCCATGCCTTTGTTGTCTCGTGCACCAAGGTCCTCAACACCTTCTGGCTTCTGATCGGAATGATATTGCCGTGCCACATGATTAGGTACAAAATCAATAATCATTTTCAGTCCGGCCTTATGAGTTCGGTTTACCAGATTCTCAAATTCCTTCATACGGTATTCCACCTTTACCGCCAAATCGGGGTCAACGTCATAGTAGTCCTTTATGGCGTAAGGAGAGCCCGCTTTTCCCTTGACTACAGCCGGATGGTCAGGGAGAATGCCGTATGAACTGTAATCAGTTTGTGTGGCATGTTCGATAATCCCTGTATACCAAATATGTGTAGCTCCTAAATTTTTGATTTCATTCAGGGCTTTAGCCGTAAAGTCAGCCATTTTGCCACATCCATTTTCCTGGATATTGCCATTGACTTGAAGGCTGACAGTCTTGTTACCGAATAATCGGGTAAAAACCTGATATATAATTATCTTCTGACTCATAGTTGTTTCTTAGGAATAAACGAAAAAAGGCATTTCCCACTTTGCGTAGTGGAAAATGCCCCGATATTAATTTTGATTAAATAATTCCGTGAACGGAAACGTCCTGGCCTTTGGCAATTTTACCGATCATTCCCTGTAAAGCCTTGCCCGGACCACACTCGGTGAAATCTTTTGCTCCAGCTGCAATCATGTTCAGTACCTCCTGGGTCCATTTTACAGAAGCAGTAAGTTGTGCAATCAGATTAGCCTTAATTTCTTCTGGTTCAGTGTGAGCCTGAGCGTCTACATTCTGATAAACGGCACATTTAGGCTTACTGAAAGTTGTAGCTTCGATAGCTGCCTGCAATTCTTCCTTGGCAGGTTGCATCAAAGGAGAATGGAATGCTCCGCTTACCGGAAGTACCAGGGCACGTTTTGCTCCTGCCTCTTTTAATTGGGCGCACGCAGCATTAACCGCATCAATATTTCCGCTGATGACCAGCTGTCCCGGACAATTGTAGTTGGCAGGAACAACCAAATTACCTTCGGTGCTTACTTCGCTACAAACCTTTTCGATTGTAGCATCATCGAGACCCACAATTGCAGCCATTGTAGAAGGAGCCATTTCACAAGCTTTCTGCATGGCAAGCGCACGTGCATAAACCAGTTTCAGACCATCCTCAAAGCTCAGGGCACCGGCAGCAACCAAAGCAGAAAGTTCACCCAAAGAGTGTCCTGCAACCATATCCGGTGCAAAACTGTCGCCCAAACAAAACGCAGAAATAACGGAATGCAGGAATACGGCCGGCTGGGTTACCTTTGTTTGTTTCAGTTCCTCGTCTGTTCCATCGAACATAATATCTGTGATGCGGAAACCTAATATCTCGTTTGCCTTTTCAAAAAGTTCCTTGGCCAATGGATTATTTTCATACAAGTCCTTACCCATTCCTACGAACTGTGCTCCCTGTCCGGGAAAAACAAATGCTTTCATTGTTATTTATTTTTAGTTTATTTAATTTTATGATGCGAAGATACGAAAAAACTATTTCAATATAGCCTTTTGGGGATCAAAAAAATGATTTAAAGGTCCTTGTCCCTGTCCGATACGGATATCCTTTCCTGCCGTTAAAGCTTTGGTCAGATATTTTTTGCCTTCACTTACAGCTTCGGGCAGCATACATCCTCTCGCAATGAAAGTGGCAATAGCAGAAGAAAGAGTACACCCGGTGCCATGCGTATTACGGGTATGTATCTTCTGTTCTGAAAACGAAAGAGGATTATTGACTGTATCTTTGGAAAAAAGCAGATCCTTCATTTCTCCGTCGGAACGGTGCCCTCCCTTTATCAGGACATGCTTGCAACCCATATTCAGCAGTACTTCAGCCGCGCTCCGTACGGATGTTTCATCGTCAATGGTAATGCCGCTGAGCAATTGGGCTTCGGGCAGATTCGGTGTGAGAAGATAACATAAAGGAATCATTTCTGTTTTGATGGATTCCAAAGCCTCTGGTGTTGCTAATGAAAATCCGGAACTGGAAACCAGAACCGGATCAAAGACTACGGGTATATCTGTAATTTCTTTCAGTTCCTTGCAGATGGAACGGATGATGTTTTCGTCGGTTACCATTCCTATTTTGATTGCATCGGGCAATATATCCGTCCGTATGGCATGGATTTGCTGACCGACAATATCGGCGGGTACAGGATATACTGCGGAGACACCGCAAGTATTCTGTACGGTTATCGCAGTAATTACTGATGAAGCATATGCTCCCAAAGCAGAAATCGTTTTGATATCCGCCTGTATGCCAGCGCCGCCGCTGCAATCAGATCCTGCTATTGTCATTATATGTATGTACTTCATATATATACCAGGTCTAGGGAGAATAAAAATCACATATGATACTGGAATCCGGGGATCAGTTGCCAGCGTCCTCGGGTAAAGTCCGGTATTTCTACGGGCTGTCCTCCCAATGCAGCTGATTGAGCGCTTAGTTGCGTGATACAAGACCATTCGGCCGCATCATAAACATCCATGTCCAAAGGCAGACCGTTTTGCAGACAATAAATCAGGCGACGGTCCATGATGTAGTTCATTTCGTTTGTCGCTCCTGCCGCTTTTCCCTCTTCACCTAGAGTTGCAGAAAGCGGGTGACGGTAGGTGCGCAAGAAATAATCAGCATCCAAGTCCTCCGACATGCCGTCCACGCGCACGCAAGGCATTGGATATTTTTGGGTGAATCCTTTGGTTCCGCAAGTTGTTTGCAGACGGCTGTATGGCCGTGGTGTAGAAACATCATATTGCAACAGTATTGAGATTCCTTTTTCCGTACGAATCAGGGTGTTGTTAATCATTGGAGTACCGTTTTCAATTTTCCCCGGCATAGATACCAGATATTTGAGACGATCACCCCGATGAATGTTCAGCAGCTGGGCGATAGGCCCAAGTCCGTGAGTAGGATAGGGATTCCCTTGAAAGCCTTGACAATACTCGGCCATCCAACCATTAAAATACCCACCGTTGGCCGTATCTGCGTGATAGCGTTCCCGCAGGTCATGGATATAAGCCCCTTCACAGTGAGTAAGGTCACCCAAAACTCCCGCTTGTGCCATGCGCAACGTCATCAGTGCAAAAGGATCATAGCAACAGTTCTCCAGCATAAAGCAGTGCCTTTGCGTTTCTTCTGCTTTTTCCACGATATTCCAGCAGTCCTCTACGGTCATGGCCAGCGGAACCTCTACCGCCACATGTTTTCCGCATTCCATAGCCTCCATGGCCATAGCAGCATGCGTGTTCCAGTCGGTACAGATATAAATCAGGTCAATACCGGATGATCTGCAGATTTCGCGCCAGTCGTTCTCACCGGTAAACATGAGGCAGTCCTCATATTTTGAGTGCTTGAGAATATCTTTTGCCTTTTGGATGTTTTCAGGGTTGAGGTCGCAAATGGCAACAATGTTTACTCCATTCTGTATCATGTAACGTTTCAATGTAGCCAAGCCACGGTTGCCCATGCCGATAAAGGCGATGCGCACAACAGGTAGGGCTTCACAACGTAGATTCAATACATGACTTTCGTGATTCATCTTTTTATAATCTTGTTTTTAAACCACACAAAAATAATACAAAATCCTGAACTGAGCAATTTCGGGAAAAGATAAAAGAGTACAATTGATTCTCCGAAACGAATCAATTGTACTCTTTTCACCAGTTCGCTAATTATGAAATTTAAATTTCATCCGGATAAGGGATAACTTTTCCGGTTTCTTTCATCGTCGGACGCTGGGCATCGCGTTTTCTCAGATAGGCAGACAGTTCTTTCGACAGTTTCTTGACGATTTTCGGATATTCTGCCGCCAGATCATGCTGTTCACCGATGTCATTCTTCACATTATATAATCTGCAGGTCTGGGTCTCCCAAGTGTAAATCAAATGATAATCACCGGACAGGATAGCCGAATAAGCGCCATAACCCTCTTCTTTGTTTTGTGTTTCCCCCCAGAGATTCGGGAAGTGCCAAACCACCGGCCGTGAATATTTGGCTTTGTTTGCTTTCAGAGCCTTTACGAAGCTGACTCCATCGATTTTCTGATAGGTCTTATACTTCTTGATGCCCGCCATTTCCAGGATAGTAGGATAGAAATCCTCGATAATAACCCTTTGTTCGTTTATCGTATTTCCTTTGGTCACACCTGGCCAGTAAACCATCATCGGTTCGCGTACACCGCCCATAAAGGCCGATCCTTTGCCGGCTCTTGCCGGATAGTTCTGGTCTCGGTTCTCCTTACCTTGACGGGCGTTGTTCAGTCCTTGTCCGCCATTATCAGACATGAAAAGGATAATCGTATTTTCTGCCACTTCCGGTCGTGCTTCCAGAAAGTCCAGAATATCTCCCAGACTCTTGTCCATACCTTCAACCAAAGCGGCATAACGGGCTTCGTTTTCATTCATAGGAGCATTCAGCTGTTCGTCAAATTTGCCTCGATACTTTCCCGTGAAGCGCTTGTCCTCATCATACGGGCTATGCACGGCATAATGAGACATGTACAGATAAAACGGCCGGTCCATTTCAATGGATCTCTTCATCTCGTCTATGGCCTCGAGTGTAAGAGCTTCGGTCAGGAAGATATCCTGTCCGTGATATTTTTCCAGTCCCTTCACGGCAAAGCGTGATCCTTCGCCGAAATTGCGTGTTCCCAGATAGCTTCCCGGCGCTCCGTTTGCGTCACCGGCAATATTGATGTCAAATCCCATATTGTGCGGATTGGCACCAGGGGTTGTTCTGGCTCCGAAATGAGCTTTTCCGCAATGGATGGTATGATATCCGTGGTTCTTCAAAACCTGAGGCAGAGCGGTGATTGCCGTTGAATTGTTGATCTTGCCGGCACAGCTGTCCGGCTGGATTCCGTTATAGTTCCATTCCGGCAGGTTGATGACATTGCTGCTCTGGTCTGTTTTCTGGTTCAGCTCCAGGGTCCAGTTGGTAACCCTGTGCCGCGACGCGTTCATACCCGACATCAGGCTGCATCGCGTGGGCGATGAAATCGCACAGGCATAAGCTTCGGTAAATCGTACGCCTTTTTGTGCCAGACGCTCCATATTCGGCGTATGGAAGCGTTTGTTCAGGCTTGTTTTTTCATTATTGTAAAAAGGGACGGAGGTATCCTGCCAGCCCATATCATCTACCAGAAACATAATGATATTCGGTTGTTTGGCTGTTTGCGCGACTGTTGTGGCTGTCAGCGCCACACTTCCGGTCAGAAAAGCGGTCAGAAATTTATACATTTGTTGAATGGTTAATATTTGCGTATATGTTTATTGGTGGCAAAAGTATGAAAAAACGGGGTAAAATCCAATTTTTACACGGAAACCTGTTTCAGACAAGTTTCATTCTTAAAAATAAATTTATAGACTAAACCGTCTTTATTTTAAATAAATACATTAAATTTGTGGAGCAGTATAAACAAAATAGAGAAAATATGGCTGATCAACATAATCATTTAGTAATTATGGCCGGAGGCATCGGTAGCCGTTTCTGGCCTATGAGTACTCCTGACAGACCTAAGCAGTTTATTGATGTTTTAGGCTGCGGCCGTACTTTGTTGCAATTAACGGTTGACCGTTTTGAAGGAATCTGCAATCCCGAAAACATTTGGGTTGTTACATCGGCCAGCTATGTGGACATCGTCCGTGAGCAGCTCCCCGACATTCCGGAGCAGAATATTCTGAAGGAGCCTTGCCGCCGTAATACGGCACCATGTGTTGCCTATGTCAGCTGGCGCATTAAGGCAAAAGATCCTCAGGCAAATATTGTCGTATCACCGAGTGACCATATCGTCATGAATCCGACCGAGTTTCAGCGTGTTGTCAAATCATGCCTGCAGTTTGTCGGGGAGTCAGACGCCATCATTACTTTAGGTATGAAACCGAACCGTCCGGAAACCGGATATGGTTATATTCAGGCCGACCTGTCAGCTTCTTCGGTGCGTAACAAGGAAGTTTTCCGCGTGGATTTCTTCCGCGAGAAACCGGATTTGCAGACAGCGGAAAGATACATTCAAAGGAATAATTATTTTTGGAATGCCGGTATTTTCATCTGGAATGTAAGTACCATTGTCAATGCGTTCCGCGTTTATCAGCCTGCGATTGCAGAAATTTTTGAGAGCATGCTTCCGTATTACGGAACCGCAGAGGAGCAGGCACAGATCAACGAAAAATTCCCGCAGTGCGAAAATATTTCGGTAGATTATGCCATTATGGAAAAGGTGGAGGAGATATTTGTATTCCCGGCCAGTTTCGGATGGAGTGATCTGGGCACATGGGGATCCCTGCAGGAACATGTGGCGCACGACGCATACGGCAATGCCTGTATCGGCAACAATATAAAAGTATACGACACGCACAACTGCATGATTCATACGACTCAGGAAAAGAAGGTGGTTGTACAGGGTCTTGACGGATATATCGTTGCGGAAAAAGATGATACATTATTAATTTGCAAGCTCTCTGAAGAACAGAGAATCAAGCAATTCAGCGAATAAAAAGATATTTAGACATGGAAAAAAAAGTGGCTTTAATAACCGGAATAACCGGTCAGGATGGTTCTTATCTGGCAGAGTTTCTGCTTTCAAAGGGATATGAGGTGCATGGTGTGTTGCGCCGTTCTTCTTCGTTCAACACAGAGCGTATCGAGCATCTGTATCTGGACGAGTGGGTACGCGACATGAAGAAAGCGCGCCTTATAGAGTTACATTGGGGCGATGTGACCGACACCAGTTCATTGGTGCGCATTATCCGTCAGTGTCAGCCAACGGAAATCTATAATCTGGCAGCCCAAAGCCACGTAAAGGTCAGCTTTGATGTTCCGGAGTTTACGGCAGAAACCGATGCGGTAGGCGTGTTGCGTCTGTTGGAGGCTGTGCGTATCCTGGGTATGGAGAAGAAGTGCCGCATTTATCAGGCCTCTACATCAGAACTGTTCGGGAAGGTTCAGGAAAAGCCTCAGAAGGAAACCACTCCGTTTTATCCCCGTTCACCGTATGCGGTGGCCAAGCAGTATGGTTTCTGGATTGTGAAGAACTATCGCGAAAGCTACGGAATGTATTGCTGCAACGGTATTCTTTTCAATCACGAAAGCGAGCGTCGCGGAGAGAACTTCGTAACCCGTAAGATTACGCTGGCAGCCACACGTATAGTTCAGGGTTATCAGGACAAGCTTTATTTGGGTAATCTGAATGCCATGCGCGACTGGGGATATGCCAAGGACTATGTGGAGTGCATGTGGCTGATGTTGCAGCAGGACGAGCCGGAAGATTTTGTCATCGCTACCGGCGAATATCATTCCGTACGTGAGTTTACCGAATTGGCATTCAAGGCCTGTGGTATTGAACTCCGATGGGAGGGCGAGGGTGTTGAAGAAAAAGGTATCGATGTCGCTACCGGCCGTGTGTTGGTAGAGGTTGATCCGAAATATTTCCGTCCGTGTGAAGTTGAGGAACTGCTTGGCGATCCGACAAAAGCCAAGACTGTTTTGGGATGGAACCCCAGAAAAACCACTTTCGAGGAGCTGGTACGCATCATGGTTGAATCAGACATGAAATATGTCCGCAAACTGCATTTGCAGGACAAGATGGAAAAATAAGCGAAAAACGATGATAGACTTAAACGCAAAAATTTATGTGGCCGGTCATCATGGACTGGTCGGTTCTGCCATCTGGAATAACCTGAAGCAGAGGGGTTATACCAATCTGGTAGGCCGCACCCACCAAGAACTTGATTTGATGGATCCGGTTGCCGTAAAACAGTTTTTTGATCAGGAGAAACCCGAGTATGTTGTTCTGGCGGCAGCACACGTCGGCGGCATTATGGCTAACAGCCTTTATCGTGCCGACTTCATTTATAACAATCTGCAGATCCAGCAGAATGTAATCGGAGAAAGTTTCCGCCATCAGGTCAAGAAACTGCTCTTTTTGGGCAGCACGTGCATTTATCCTGGCAACGCGCCCCAGCCGATGACCGAGGATGTCCTGCTGACTTCTCCTCTGGAATATACCAATGAGCCTTATGCCATTGCGAAGATTGCCGGTTTGAAGATGTGCGAAAGCTTTAATCTTCAGTATGGTACCAACTATATAGCTGTGATGCCTACCAACCTGTATGGTCCGAACGATAATTTCCACCTGGAGAACAGTCATGTGCTTCCGGCCATGATCCGCAAGATCCATCTGGCCAAATGCCTGCATACTCAGGATTGGGAAGCCGTACGCAAGGATCTGAATCTGCGTCCGGTAGAAGGTGTTTCCGGTGAAGCTTCCGACGGGGAGATTCTGCAGATTCTGGACAAATATGGCATTACTCCGGCCGAAGTCCGTTTGTGGGGAACCGGAAAACCGATGCGTGAGTTCCTTTGGAGTGAAGAGATGGCCGATGCCAGTGTGCATGTGCTTCTGAATGTAGATTTCAAGGATACCTACGACCCGTCGGACAAGAACATCCGCAACTGTCACATTAACGTGGGTACCGGCAAGGAAATTTCCATCCGCGAGGTGGCCGAACTGATTGTGCGTACAGTAGGGTATGAGGGAGAACTGCATTGGGATTCTTCAAAACCGGACGGCACCCTGCGCAAGCTTACCGATGTAAGCAAGCTACATCAGTTGGGATGGCATCATACGATTGAAATTGACGAAGGTGTACGCAAGCTCTACGACTGGTATCTGCAAGGCATCTGCATCAATCACCAGACTAAGTAGCAATCCCGGAAAATTCGGTGAATAAAAATAAAGCGGCTGCATCCCATGCTGAAAAGCATGACGGAATGCAGCCGCTTCATTTTGTCTGTATTCTAGTGATGATTACACCTTTTGGTTTCATCAAAGGCAAATCCATCTTCCTGAGGTTTGAACTTGCCTTTCTGTTTCAGAAAGGCGATCAACTCATCGGCGTTCATGTCCTCAGCCGAGCAAGTGTAGAACAAGGTGTCTTCACCGAATTTCTCCAGAATCTCTTTTTTCAGAAGTTCCTCGGTATAGGTTTTTGTTCCCATCATGTCCAGAACCTCGTGTGCGTGCAGTTTTTTCATTGTCGGATTATTACTTACAGTTTGTCATCAGTTTCTTCTTCTATCAGGCTCAATGCTGTTGTCGTGAGCAAAGGCTTGATTTCACTATAAGGTATTACAAAACGCGGCATTCCCATGGCATATGCGGCAATTTCATATTGCTGGTAAACAAAGCCTACTCCGTCTTTCAATAATACCGGAGGCGTTTCCGGAAGCGGAATAAAGCTTGAACCGTCAGAAAGCAGCAGATAATCCCTCACGTCTTCTCCCGGCTTCACCTTGAAATATTCGGCAAGACCTTTCTGGATGATGTCGGTCAGCCTATATTTATTTTCGTCATTGAACATATTGTTCCAGCCCAGTTCGCGACCGTCTTCTTTCCGGAAAGTCTGCTGTGAAACTACAGTTCCTCCATGCGCGCCTCCCTCATAACAATAGGAGGTGATGGAAAGCGAGATATATTTCTTGCTTTCTGCCATGACTTTAAACTGTGTGTCCCAGGTACAGTCCGGACTATAGTCACCCAATGACGCGAGCTCCTTGACAACCACGGTTGTAGAATCAACCCATCTTTTCTGGTAAAAATCCAGAATCGCATTACTGTTCAGCGGATCCTCCATTTTATAGACACCGCCCAAACGCTCATTGATCCATTCGTTTATGATCTTTTTCAGCTGTTTGTTGTCCGTATTGGGCAGAGCTCCTTTCATAAAACAACTCAATTCGCTTTTTCCTAAGGTATCCCGATATTCCATTTGTACACTCACGGTATCGGCTGTATTTTCTCCTCCATCCGGTTTCGTTTCTCCCTTGCGGTCACATGCGGAAGAAACAAACAAGAGCGCTAATATTGCCGCGGAACATAAAAAACTTCTTTTTCTCATATCTTCTTGTTATTAATCAACACGGATAAAGTTAATAAAAAAGCTTCATATTACCATATTGCGGACAGAAAATGAGAAATCTTTTCCATTTATATAAGGAGAAATCCGAAAAGATTAACAGAGTTTCTCAAAAAAGATCCGGGTTTTGCACCCACCTTGTAAAAGGTCGGCGCAAAACCCGGATCTATATTCCGTGAAATACCGGTTCTCCTTATTTTTTTACCGGAATCTTGTCGATACGTGCCTGATGACGGCCTCCTTCGAATTCAGTGTTCAGGAAGGCGTCCATGATCTGGCGTGCCTCTTCGTGGCTCACAAATCTTCCCGGCATAACCAGCACATTGGCATTGTTGTGCTGACGGCAGAGCTTTGCGATTTCCTCTTTCCAGCACAAAGCCGCACGAATACCCTGATGCTTGTTCAGCGTCATGCTGATACCCTCGCCGCTACCGCAGATCGCGATACCCGGATAGCAGGTTCCTGCCTCTACAGCCTCTGCCAAAGGATGGGCAAAGTCCGGATAGTCACAGCTTGCTTCGCTGTACGTACCGAAATCCTGGAATTCGATTCCCTTTTCCTGAAGATAAGTCTTCACAAATTCTTTCAGTTCATAGCCTGCGTGATCAGATGCCAGGCCGATAGTCTTTATTTCCATTAGAACATTGCTTTTACTTGGTTATACACATTTTCAGCGGTGAAGCCCAGTTTCTCGTCCAGCACCTTGTAAGGGGCAGAGAATCCGAAGCTTTCCAGTCCGAATACCTTTCCGTTGTATCCTACAAGACCCTGCAGGGTTACAGGCAGACCGGCAGTCAGACCGAAGATCTTGGCACCGTTCGGCAGAATGCTTTCCTGATATTCGGCACTCTGTGAGCGGAACAGACCCTCTGACGGGCAGCTTACGACGCGTACCTTCAGTCCGTCCTTACGCAACAGTTCGGCACCGGCCACCAGAGTAGCCACCTCAGAACCTGAAGCTACCAGGATGACATCCGGATTCTCGTCAGAACCCTTCACGATGTAGGCACCATACTTGGCCTGACTGTAATCGTTGCCTTCCGGCAGCATCGGCACATCCTGACGTGACAGGATCAGACCGGTAGGAGAGTCGTTGTTCTCCATAGCCAGACGCCAGCAAACGGTAGTTTCCTCCACGTCAGCCGGACGGAGTACCAGCATAGAGTTCTTGCCAGAGTGATTCTTCATCTTCTCCAACAGGCGCACCTGAGCTTCCTGTTCCACCGGTTCGTGAGTCGGTCCGTCTTCACCCACGCGGAATGCATCGTGAGTCCAGATGAACTTGATCGGCAATTCCATCAGGGCAGCCATACGGAGCGCCGGTTTCATATAGTCAGAGAATACGAAGAAGGTTCCGCAGCTGGAGATCACACCACCGTGCAACATCATACCCATGCACACACAAGCCATGGTCAGCTCAGCCACACCAGCCTGCAGGAAGGCACCGCTGAAGTCACCCTTCATAAAGATCTGGGTCTTCTTCAGGAAGCCGTCTGTCTTGTCAGAGTTGCACAAGTCAGCAGATGAGCAAGTCATGTTCTTTACGGTCTCAGCCAATACACCCAGTACGACTGCCGATCCGGCACGGGTCGGTCCGTTCGGTTTCTGCTGGATGCTGTCCCAGTCGATTGCCGGAATCTTTCCGTCGAACCAATCCTGCTGCATCTGAGCCTTTTCCGGATTGGCCTCTGCCCAAGCCTTTTCCTCAGCATAGCGTCCGGCCATGATGATTTTCAGTTCCTCGGCACGTTTTGCATACAGTTCCTTAACCTCGTCGAAGATTACGAACGGATTCTCCAGGTCACCGCCCAGATTCAGGATCGTGTTCTTGTACGCGTCACCACCGAGCGGAGCACCGTGAGTCTTGCAGCTGCGCTCGTAAGAAGAGTTGTCCGCCTGACGGGCACCCTTACCCATGATACAACGGCCGATGATCAGGGTCGGGCGTTCGGTTTCAGATTTAGCCTCTTTCAGAGCCGCACGGATCTCATTGCAGTCATTACCGTTGATTTCGATCACATGCCAGCCCCAAGAGCGGTATTTCATTGCGGTATCTTCCGACATCACCTCGGCAGTCTCGGTAGAGAGCTGAATGTCGTTGGCATCGTAGAACATCACCAGGTTGCCCAGACCCAAGTGTCCGGCCAGGCGTCCGCCGCCCTGTGAGATCTCTTCCTGAACGCCACCGTCAGAGATATACGCATAAATAGTTTCCTTTTCGAAAATCGGATTGCCGGTGCGTGCAGCCAGGAATTTGGCGGCGATAGCGGCACCGATCGCATAGACATGTCCCTGTCCCAGAGGACCGGAAGAGTTTTCAATACCACGGGTAATATCCACTTCAGGATGTCCCGGAGTAGGAGAGCCCCACTGGCGCAACTGTTTCAGTTCCTCCATGGTGAACTTGCCGGTAAGCGCCAGTTCTGCATACAGCATAGGCGACATATGTCCCGGATCAAGATAGAACCGGTCACGGCCAGCCCATGTCGGATTTTCCGGATCATATTCCATAAATTCGGAATAGAGCACATTGATGAAGTCGGCACCTCCCATAGCACCGCCGGGATGACCAGACTTAGCTTTCTCGACCATTGCTACAGACAAAATTCTGATATTATCCGCAGCGCGGTTCATAACCTTAATATCGTTCATTTTCAGTTAAAATTATATTAGATGTGATTGTTATTATAGTTTGAAAATAATTCTTGATTTGCGAAAGAGTTCCGCATTGAACGAGTAGAGATGAGCTCCCCGTTTTGATGACGTCTTGTCTATCAGTTCCGTTTGTTGGATATAATTCATTTCGCAGACTCTTTTTCTGAAATTCCGTTTGTCTACCGGCGCATTCAGAATCAGCTCATATAAGTGCTGTAACTGGCTCAAGGTGAAAAGGGCCGGCAACAGATAAAAGGCAACAGGCTGTGTGCCGATCTTACGGCGCACCCGTTTGAGCGTTGTCTCCACCAGCATTTTCTGTTCACCGTTCAGATTCGCTTCGTTCAGACTTATCCAGTAGTAATCATCCGCCTTACTGTTTTCCGCGTTCAGATTGTCACATTGTGTCAGCACATAATACGTAACAATCAGACTCGGTTCTTCATTCTCAGTCGACATTTCCGAGTCTCCGGCACCTATCTGTTTGATATAGTAATCATTCCGTTCCAGAAGATGTCCGGCCATGCCGCAGGCCGTTTCATACAGCGAATGTCCTGTCTGCAGCTTCTTTTCCGGAAAAAGCAGTTTTCCGGAAGAATCCGCATTCCGGACCAGCAGTTTGAGTTCATTGTCTTTGTACCCAAAGAACAGGCAGCATACAGATACCTGATATAAATTTGAATTGCTAGAAGGCATAGAACCCGTTTTAGTGAATATCAATTGGTTTACTTCTGCAAAGTTACAACTAATATTCATAGAAATGCAAGGTTTTTCTTGCTTTTTTGGGAAAAGTGTAGTCAATACACTAATTTTTTTCTTTTTTTGAGAATTTACCGTCTCAGCACAATGCTTTTGATCTTGAAATCCCCGTTTAGTATCGTTGTCAGCGAGATGTCTACCGAGAGGACACTGTCCTCCTGGTGTTCGGCATAGGTAACTCCCACATGCGCCTCGTAAAGGGTTACCTCATTGATGAACTTTTTGCGGATTGTCGTCTGGCTCATGTTGGTAATCGAGCGATAGTTTTCAAACAGATACTTCATGAGCAGGGAGTCCGAAAGATTCACGCCCTCTTGCCGCAGTTGCGCGTATTCGTCCGTGTAGCCATGATCGATGGCCTCTTTCAGCCGGTTCATGATCCGGTTCACTTCCGCCAGTTCCTCTTCGGTAAGCACCGTGCGTTCTATTTTCTTTTTTTCCTCGGTAGCCTCTTTGACAAACAGGCCGTTCGGGTGCTGTTCCAGATAAGCGACAAAAGCGTCCAGCGAGCGTGTCTCTACCGCCTCACACCAGTCGAGCGAGTCGATTATACGGTCACACTCATAGGCCAGAGGCGACTGGGGATAGCGTTTGGTGAAGTCACGAAAATCCTGAACCTCGCCAAAACTTTTCAGGAATTCCCATTCCTTATGTATGTTCTGGATCTGGGTTTTCCGCAAGTCAAGCATATCGGTGTATTTGCTGTCGGGAAAATCCTTCTGGAAGCGCAGGATCTCCTCTTCGGAGTACGATGTCAGGGCAATCTGATAGCGGTTGTACTCTTCCAGTTTTCCTTTCTGCTCCTCCACATAGGCGGCCGATGCGGCAA
>OKWR01001467.1_pt1 | contig 15759 bp, 12 predicted proteins | sample 1607101 | NCBI WGS metagenome assembly OKWR01 (sample SAMN04414076, study PRJEB24778) | human gut metagenome | material: faecal | host: Homo sapiens
GAGTGCGCGACGAACAGCGCTCTCTGGAACTGCAAGTGCTGCAATTGGACGACCAGTTGCAGAAATGCCGCATCGCCAGTCCCATCCGGGGCACGGTGCTGACCAAATATGCCGAGGCCGGCGAAGTGACTGCTGCCGGTCGTCCGCTCTTCAAGGTGGCCGATCTGGAGCATATCTATCTGCGGGCCTATGTCGAGGCGCCACAGCTTACGACGCTCCGTCTGGGTCAGGAAGTCACGGTGTATGCCGACCGTGGCGAGGCCGACCGCACCCCTTATCCGGGACGTGTGGTATGGATCTCCGGCGAAGCCGAATTCACCCCCAAGACCATCCAGACGCGTGACGAGCGCTCTAATCTGGTGTATGCCGTGAAAATTGCCGTAGACAATTCCGACGGACAGATCAAGCTCGGCATGTACGGCAGTGTAGACTTTACGAAAAAAACAAGCAAATGAAAGAATTTCTGGCTTTTGTCAAAATAGAGTTTTTCCACATCTTCCGCGACAAGCGCACCATGCTGATTTTGCTGGGCATGCCCATCGCGCAGATTCTGCTCTTCGGTTTTGCCATCACGACCGAGGTGAAGGATGCCCGTGTCCTGGTGCTGGGCTATACCGGCTACCCTGTGGAACAGCGGCTCGTGGAACGTCTGGAACAGAATGCCTACTTCAGTGTGGTGGGCTTTCTGCATACCGACCGTGAAGCGCACGAGGCCTTCCGCAAGAACGAGGCCGACTTGGTGGTGGCCTTCCCTCCAGGCTTTGCCGCCGAGGCAACAGGAGCCGAAGTACCCGCCGTGCAGTTGCTTGTGGACGGTACCGACCCCAATACGGCCCATCTGATGAAGAACTATGCGCAGGCTGTCATCACCTCTGCCCTGAGCGGACAGTTGCCGTCGACGCAGACCTCGGCCGCCTCTTTGTCAGCACCGCCCGTTTCGATACACACCCACATGCTTTTCAATCCCCAGATGAAAAGTGCCTACAACTTTGTGCCCGGGGTGATGGGACTCATTCTGATGCTGATCTGCACCATGATGACCTCGGTAAGCATTGTGCGTGAAAAGGAAACAGGCACGATGGAAGTGCTGCTTGCATCGCCCATACGCCCGATTTTCATCATTCTGGCCAAGGCCGTGCCTTATTTTCTGCTCTCCTGCGTCAATCTGGCCACCATTCTGCTGCTCTCGGTCTACGTACTCGAAGTGCCCATTGCCGGCAGTCTGCTGTTGCTTTCCTTTGTCAGCATGCTGCTCATTCTGGTGGCCCTTTCGTTGGGACTGCTCGTTTCCACGCTGGTAGACACCCAGGTGGCCGCCATGCTGATCTCGGGCATGACGCTGATGATGCCTGTGATGTTGCTTTCGGGACTGATATTTCCGGTGGAGAGCATGCCCGTGCCGCTCCAGTGGCTGTCCAACATCATTCCTGCCAAATGGTATATTCTGGCCGTAAAGAAAATCATGATCGAAGGGGTAGGACTTCGTTTCGTGTGGCAGGAGATACTGATTCTCGCGGGCATGGCCGCCTTGCTGATGACGGTGAGCCTGAAGCATTTCCGGGAACGGCTCCAGTAGCAGGACATTCCCGAACAAGAGCTCCGGAACGGCTCTTTACGAATCTCTAAAGGACCTTTCCGGAAAATGGAAAAAAGAATAGAAGCTTATGGTATTGAAATATCTCATAGAAAAGGAGTTCCGGCAGATGGTGCGCAACCCGATTATCCCCCGGCTCATAGTGATTTTTCCCTGTATGATGATGCTGCTCATGCCGTGGGCGGCCACTCTGGAAGTGAAAAACAGCCGCCTGTGCATCATCGATCTGGACGGATCGTCCCTGTCGCGCCGATTGACGGAAAAGGTCTGTGCCACCACTTCCTTTGTGCCGGCCTCCACCGCCGTGCATTATGACGACGCCCTGCTGGACGTAAAGCGTGGCGAGGCCGACGTGATTCTGGAGCTGCCCCCAAAGATGGAGTACCACATGATGCGTGGCGAACCGGTGGACATTCAGGTGTCTGCCAATGCCATCAACGGCACCAAGGGAGCCCTCAGCGCGTCGTATCTGACCACTGTGATCCAGGAATTCTTTGCGCAGGAAGGAGGGCCGCAATCCGTGGCTATGCCCGTGCGCATTGTGGAAAAGAGCCTGTTCAATCCACGGCTGGACTATAAAGTGTTTATGGTGCCGGCGCTGATGGTGATGCTCCTTTCCATACTTTGTGCCTTTCTTCCGGCGCTGAACATTGTGAGCGAAAAGGAGGTGGGCACGATTGAGCAGCTCAATGTCACCCCGTTGCGTAAGTTCGACTTTATCTTAGGCAAGCTGTTGCCCTACTGGGTGGTGGGACTGGTGGTGCTCACCCTTTGTTTCCTGCTGGCCCACTGGGTCTACGACCTCACTCCGGCCGGTTCCTGGCCGCTGCTATACTTTTTCGCGTGCATTTACATTCTGATTATGTCCGGTGTGGGACTGGTCATTTCCAACTATTCCGCCACGATGCAGCAGGCCATGTTCGTTACGTTTTTCTTCCTGCTTATTTTTGTTCTGCTCAGCGGTCTCTTTACTCCGATCACCAGTATGCCGGTGTGGGCGCAATGGATTGCCCGCATCAATCCGCTGACGCACTTCAATCAGGTGATGCGCATGCTCTATCTCAAAGGCAGCACACTGACGGATCTGTTGCCCCAGCTTTATATCCTGCTTGCCTTCATGGCATTTTTCAATACGTGGGCCATGCTCAGTTATAAGAAGACGCATTGATTGGAGGGGAGAGGGCTGCTTCAGAAAAATATCTTGGATAGGGGCTTTTTGCGATAATGTCTGGGGGCGAAAGTATAGAGATTGTGTTTGGCAATTTATTTGTATAAAGGCTTTTAATCTTTCTTTTTGTCAGAAAAATAAAAGGTTTGAAAACATTCTTGTTTTTTAGAAATGCTCAAATAGATAAGGAAATGCATAAATATACCGATATTTTCCGCATAAAGTTTCATTTTGGGCCTGATTTATGCAAAAAATAAGGTTGATTTTTGCCTTACGGCACACCGTCTGCATCCACAAATCACCGTGATGATCCTCAGAAAACGCCACGTTGTCCCGGAAAAAATCCCCTGTTGTTCCGGAAAAACTGTTTTGAAGCGCTTTTTGCGAGCTGGTTGGAGCAAGTTATAAAGCATCGGATATGATGCTTTTCCTTTGTAAATCATTTTGTTATATGGAATTTAATGCTCTCAGATTCTTGTTTTTCCGATTGCCTGATTTGGCGGTCGTAAAAACGAGAGTCTGAGAGCATTGTTTTTGCAAAGTGTCAAATGGAAAGCTGCTATAAAACTTTTTGTTTTTAAAATTATATGTGGTATATTTGTATGGACATAATTACGCATATACAGAAAATAAACTTTATAAAAGAAGAAAAAGTTTTTTATGATAAATATAAGAAAACTCGAAACTGAACTTTGGGAATCGGCTGACTTGTTGAGACAGGGCAGTAAACTTACTAGCAATCAGTATTGTATGCCTGTGTTGGCTCTGCTGTTTCTCCGTTATGCATACAGCCGTTACAAACTGGTGGAAACTGAAATTTTGAAGAACCGTCCTTCTCGCGGAGGACGAGTGATGCCTGTGGAGCCAAGTGATTTTGCAGCAAAAAGTGCTCTATATCTTCCACCTGAAGCTCAGTTTGATTTTCTGGTCAATTTGCCCGACAATGTAGCCTCAGCCGGATTGAAGAATAAAGACGGGCAGCCCATCAACTCTTTAGGAGAGGCCGTAAACAATGCCATGCAATTGGTTGAAGAGCAAAGCGAGCAACTTGCGGGTGTTTTACCGAAAACATATACTATGTTTGCCGATGAACTACTGCGTGAACTGCTTCGTATCTTCAACAATAAGACTATTGATGAAATCGGTGGTGATGTTATCGGACGTATTTATGAATACTTTCTTTCCAAATTTGCCAAGGCAGTGGCCAGTGATGACGGAGTCTTCTTTACTCCAAAATCTTTGGTGAAGATGCTGGTTAATGTGCTGGAACCTGAGCAAGGCATTATGCTCGATCCTGCATGTGGTTCAGGCGGCATGTTTGTGCAGACCGGTGATTTTGTGAATACTATCGGTATGCACGCCAATACGCAAATGACATTTTTCGGTCAGGAGAAGGTAGAATATAATGCGCAACTCTGTCTGATGAATATGGCAGTACATGGTCTGAGTGGTCGTATCCTTTCCGGAGACGAGGCGAATTCATTCTATCACGATGCATTCAATCTGGTGGGTAAATGTGATTATGTCATTGCAAACCCTCCTTTCAATGTCGATAAAGTAAAATCTGAATCGGCAGCAAATGCCGGACGTTTACCTTTCGGATTACCTAGTGTTAATGCCAAAACTAAAGAGGTGGGCAATGCCAATTATCTTTGGATAAATTATTTCTATGCTTATCTCAACGAACACGGCCGTGCGGGCTTTGTTATGGCCAGCTCGGCTACAGACAGTTCCGGTAAGGATCGTGACATCCGTGAGAAGTTGGTTAAGACGAAACACGTAGATGTGATGGTCAGTGTAGGAAATAACTTTTTTTACACCTTGTCATTGCCCTGTTCACTCTGGTTCTTCGATAAAGCAAAGCGTGAAGAAAATCTGGATAGAGTCCTGTTTATTGATGCCCGTAAATATTTTACGGTGGTAGATCGCACGTTGAACGAATGGACTGAATGGCAGTTACATAATTTACAAGCCATTGTATTTCTTTATCGCGGAGAAGTTGAGAAATATAGAGCTTTATTGAAAAAGTATGACGAGGCTATACGTGAGGCGGTAAGTGCAGTTCGTGAAAAGTCTCAGCCTTTTTCTGAATTACTAGATGAAGAAACAGCCGGTTTGTTTCAAGAATCACTGACGTGGCTTGATACAAACTGGACAAATTATGAAGAGTTGGATAAGTGTCTGAGTGGGCAAATAGAACAGGTCAAAGCTTGTGTCAAGAAGGCAGAAGGAAAGTTGAAAAAGCGTGAACTGAAACCAATGCGCCTGGCAGGCGATGAATTCTCTAAGGAACTAGAAGAAATTCTTACTGTAATCGGTGAATATAACTGGCTGACAGAGAAGTTTGGAGAGGGAGAATACAAAGATGTGGCCGGGCTCTGTAAGATTGCCACTCTGGAGGAAATCGAAGAAAAGAACTATTCGCTGACACCGGGTGCCTACGTGGGTGTTCCCGAAGCAGAAGACGACGGTGTGGATTTCCACGAACGCATGAATGAAATCCATGCAGAATTGGCAAAACTTCATGAAGAAGCCAATGTTCTTATGAAGGAAATATTAAACGACTGGGAGACGTTGAAATGAGTATGAACGAAAGGACGAAAACATTACTTTCCCTGCAGGGTGAATACAATATCTATTCCACAGCCATTGAAGATAGCACAAAATCACAGACTGCTGACCTGATAAAACCTGTGTCTGACTCGATAACAGAGCTTTTGTATCAGGCTATTCTAAAGAATAATAAACTGAATTATGCTGAATATGGAGCGTTATTGGGCGTATCGGAAGCAACTATCAAACGCCGTTTGGGTGAGTTGAGAAAAGCCGGGATTATTGTTCGTATGGGTAGTAATAAGAGCGGATATTGGGAAGTAGTAAGTTTGAAGGATAGAAAGGAGGGAAGGTATGAGTAACTTGATAAAGCTTGGAGAATTATGTCACTTTATAAATGGAGGAGCATGGAGTGACAAAGAATATGTATCTCATGGAATACCTGTTATAAAAGTAACTAATTGTAAGCCTTCAGGATTTGAACTTACAAACATTAGTTATTTACCATATGCTCTTGAAAAAAAATATCTTCAAAATAGATTACAACTTTACGATCTCATTATTGCAACAGTTGGATCTCATCCAAATCTTGAAAACTCTGCAGCAGGGAGAACTATTATTGTTAATTCATTAGTAGAGGGATTCTATTTAAATCAAAATGCTGTTTGTGTAAGGAGTAAAGATAATGAAATTTTAGATCAGAAATTTTTGGGATATTATTCTAAGTATTATTTATTTAAGAATTATATCCAAATGAAAGGTCGTGGTGCTGCTAACCAGATGCGAATAGCAATAAGTTCTATTAAGGAATATCCAATACCACTATTACCAATATTTAATCAACGTCGTATAGCAGAGATACTTTCTCGTTACGATTCTTTGATAGAAAACTACCAAAAACAGATTAAGTTATTGGAAGAATCAGCACAGCGTCTTTATAAAGAATGGTTTGTTGATTTACGTTTTCCAGGGTATGAGAATACTAAGATTGTGGATGGGGTGCCGGAAGGATGGGAGAAGATATGTTTAGGTGAACTTGTATGTTTTAAGCGAGGCAAAACAATAACAAAAAAAGAAATAATTGAAGGTAATATACCTGTTGTTGCAGGTGGTACTGAACCTGCATATTATTGCAATAAATCGAATACAGGAAATCGTGTCATAACAATTAGTGCATCAGGCGCAAATGCAGGATATACACGTATGTATTTTGAAAAAATTTGGGCATCAGATTGTTCTTTTATTGATTGCTCTATGACGAACTATTTTCATTTTGTTTATTGTCATCTTATTGCAAATAAAATTGCAATTGATAACTTGCAAAAAGGAGCAGCTCAGCCACATGTATATCCTAAAGATATAAATGCATTAGCACTGTGCTGCCCACACAACGATATTCTTGATAGTTTTGAGTCTAAGATATCATATTATTTTGATTTGATATCTTCGTTACAAAAACAAATCCATAAACTCTTCGAAGCTCGCGATCGCCTGCTTCCTAAATTGATGAACGGAGAATTTTTATAATTTTTTATTCAGTAAAACTTGATAAAGAAATGGCAATTATAATTTCATCATTTAAGAATCTCATTAATAAGATAAATAATGACTTAGGTGATTTTTGTGAAGAATTTGCTTACACAAGAAAAAAGTTGGCAAACTTAGGAAAAGCACCTAATAGATACATTTTATTTAAATATGAAATTGAAGATAGAGATTGGGCTATAAACGAAGGAGGAGGAGTTGAAATTCAATATCATATTTATTTAAGAAATGGAGAGCTAGGATATGGATTGGGGTTTAATACTCAATATGTTCCTTTCGCGAATGATAAAACGCCGATAGAATGGATGAAACCTTATGGTGATGCATTTTTGACTTTGCTTGAAAATAATAAACCCCAATGGGAGTCGCTAGGATTTAGGTGGATTGAAGGTGATGAAGAGATGTTGAGGAGTCCGGAAAATGGTTCATATACACTTTTTGGTAAAAGTACAAGTCTTGAAAACAATACATTGAATGATGATTTTTATAATCAGATGTTGTCTGATTTCAAGGGAAGTTTATTCGATATTTATCAAGATGTATTTAGTCTAAAAAATAATATGATTTATCAGCAGGAATTAAAAAAGAAAGATATGGAATTGATAAATGAAGTAGTGGAGTTATTAAAATATAAGCATAATATAATATTGCAAGGTGCTCCCGGTACAGGAAAAACTTATAATACAGCTGCTATTGCTTTATCTGTATTAGGAATTACAGATATAGATTTAACTAATCATGAGAAAGTAATGGAACGTTATAAATCATTACAAGACAATCAGATATTTTTTACGACTTTTCATCAGTCTCTTGATTATGAAGATTTTGTAGAAGGGCTGAAACCCCATATGCAGACAGACGAAACCGGACAGAGCATCGGTGTTACTTATGAACCGGAAGACGGAATATTTAAACGTGCGTGTCGGGCCGTGCAAACGGATGAATCAAAAGAATTGCCGATAGTACTAATTTTGGATGAAATAAACAGGGGAAATATTTCTAAAATTTTTGGTGAATTAATAACCTTGTTGGAAGCTGATAAACGTGAGGGCAGTAGCCATCCTATTCAAGTTACATTGCCGTATTCAAAGCTCCCTTTTAGTGTGCCGTCAAATTTGTATATCATTGGAACGATGAATACAACAGACAGAAGTACCGGAAGTCTTGATTATGCATTACGGAGAAGATTTGCATTTGTTACACTGAAATCGGATATAGAGGTTATAGAGAAATATTATGATGGTATTCAAAATCAAGAATTAAAGTCTGTTGCTGTAGCATTGTTCAATGATATAAAAGCATTTATTGAAAAGCCTCAGCATTTAAGTAGTGAGCTCGATATTGATGATTTGATGGTAGGACATAGCTTTTTTATGGCAGCAACAGAACAAGAGCTTTTTTATAAGATAAAGTATGAAGTAATACCTCTCGTAAATGAATATATAAATGACGGGATATTAAACGTAAAAACAGATGAGAAGAAAAAAGCTTTCCAGGCATGGGAGAGCTTGACGATTATTGAAAAAGAAACAATAGCAGAATCATGATTCAAAAACAAGAACATGAGCAGTTTCCATTTGAATATAATGAAAGATATAACGATCTTCAATTGATTCAATGGTGTAAGCCAACAGAAAGTAGTATGTGGGGATATTATGCGTCCTACAAAATTGGAGCAGAATGGATAGATGAAAAGGATTCTATTGTTGTGACTACAAAGCGAAAAATGGAAAATATAGACTTCCTTAAGATGTTTATGACCTGTTTTTCGTCAAATCTTGAATTGGAATCCTTTTCTAAGATATATTCCATTGATTATGATAAACCAGTAATTAAAGTTCCTGCATTTAGAAGCATAGTTAGTCTGCTGATTGTGGTTCACTTTCTTAGTGTGGTAGATAGAATAAAAAGTTTGAAGAGGGGGTATGTACATTATAGTGAGAATTTGAAAAAGGTAAAAGGTCATATTTCGCTTCTAAAAAATGAGAGAAAAAATGTTTTAGGGAAACGTTATGACAGAATATATTGTGATTATGATGAGTATTCTATCGATATACCAGAAAATCGTTTGATTAAAAAAGCTTTATTGTTTTCAAAACATTTACTGTACTCTTGTAATTTATATGATGCGATATGTCAGGTGTTAAATAGAAATTTAGCATTATTTGAAAATGTTTCCTGTGATGTGGAGATTCGGGAAATTAAGCAAATAAAGGGGCATAAGCTTTTTAATGATTATCAAGAAGCTATACGACTAGCAAAAATCATATTGCGACATTTTGACTATAACATAGCGAAAGCAAACAATACGGAAGGAACGGTTCCCCCATTTGTGATTGATATGTCTTTATTATATGAACACTATGTATATGGTTTGCTTTATGAGGCATATGGAAGTAAAATAGTATATCAGTATAAGGGTATAACAGGATATCCTGATTTTTTGTATATTTCAGAAAATTTTAAAGCTATACTTGATACCAAATATATACCGAAGTATGAAGATGAAACATTGGACACAAATGTTGTTCGGCAATTAAGTGGTTATAGTAGGGATTTGTTTGTATTAAGAAAATTAGGATATAAAAATATAGAAGAAGATTCTTTCATTCCATCAGTATCCTGTGTGATTGTTTATCCAATTGAAGGTAATGGTATTTTTAATCCTTTTAAGGGAAATAGATTAATAGAGGTATGCAATAAGAGGGTAAAAGGATTATCCCATTTCTATAAGATAGAGATACCTTTACCTACTGTTATATAACAAAATAATGTAACTATGTCAACCGACTACAGCGAAGATCGACTCATACAGAAAAGTGCTGCCGAGTTAATGGAAACAGAACTTGGTTGGACTTCCATTTACGCATACGACAAAGAGGTATTGGGAGAAAACGGTACACTTGGTCGTAACAGTTTCCATGAAGTATTGCTTACACAGCGGTTCAGACTTGCTTTAAAAAAGCTGAATCCGTGGATAAACGACAAGCAGATTGCAGAAGCTATTGAAAGAATGACGGAACGTATGAGCAGTCAGACTTTGATGCAGATAAACGAACAGAAATATCAGTTTATTCGTGATGGCATACCCGTAACACGCATAAAACAGGACGGTACATCAGAAGAAATAAAAGCTGTAGTCATAGATTTCGAAAATGCTGGCAATAATGACTTTCTATGCGTCAGGGAACTTTGGGTTTATGGTGCGCTATATAGGCGCAGAGCGGATATTGTGGGATTTGTAAACGGCATACCATTACTGTTTGTCGAGCTGAAGAACCACAATGTGGAAGTGGAGAATGCTTTTAACGAGAATTACCGGGACTATCTGGACACCATACCGCAGTTGTTCTATCATAATGCCTTTATCATATTCAGTAACGGATTGGAAGCCCGTGTCGGTACCATTGATTCGAAGTGGAAATTTTTCCATGAGTGGAAACGACTTACAGAATTGGATAATGGAAACATAGAGCTTCCGACCATGCTGCGTGGTATCTGTAAAAAAGAAAATTTCCTTGACCTGCTGGAAAACTATATCCTTTATGACCATTCCGACGGGCAAACGGTGAAAATTATGGCGCGAAACCATCAGTATTTGGGAGTGAACCAGGCTGTGGAGATGTATAAAAACCGTGAATATGTAAACGGAAAACTAGGAGTCTTCTGGCATACACAAGGAAGCGGCAAGAGCTATTCCATGCTGTTCCTTGCTTGTAAAATCAGACGTAGATTTGAGGGATCCCCTACAATCGTGGTTTTAACGGATCGCGAGGAACTGAATAAGCAGATCAGCGATACATTTGAAAATTGTGGAATGCTGGGAAATGTGAAGGCGAAAAGCTTTATTGCCAGCAGTGGAAAGGATTTGATTACTAAATTAAAGGGAAATCCGTCTTTCATCTTTTCACTGATTCAGAAATTCAATAATCCGGTTGCCGAACCGATTTATCCGGATCACGACATTATTGTGATAAGCGATGAAGCACATCGCACACAAAACGGCGTGTTTGCCGAGAATCTGATGCATTTATTGCCTACAGCCAATCGTATTGGATTTACCGGTACACCATTGTTAAGGGACGACAATATTACAGTCCGCACGTTCGGTAGGTATGTCAGTATATACGACTTTAAACGTGCGGTTGACGATAAGGCTACTGTGCCATTGTACTACGAAAATCGTGGTGAACGGCTTAAAGATCTGAAGAACCCCGAAATCAATGAAGAAATAGCTGCGGTATTGGAGCAGGCTGGAGATATGGATGCATCGCAGCAGGCAAAATTGGAACGTGAATTTGCCAAAGAAGTTCATTTGCTGACAGCTCCCAAACGACTGAAAATTGTGGCACAGGATTTTGTGCGACATTATAGTGATTTATGGACTTCGGGAAAGGCTATGGTTGTGTGCTATAACAAGGTTACTTGTGTACGTATGTATAATTACGTACAGGAGTATTGGCAGAAAGAAATAGAGAATCTGGAGAAACAGATTTCTAAAAGTGCATATCAGCAGGAAGTGCAGGAGTTGAAGCGTAAGCTGGAATGGATGAAAGAAACAGAAATGGCCGTTGTCGTTTCGCAAGAACAGAATGAAATACAGACATTTCAGAAATGGGGGCTTGATATCTTACCGCACCGGGAAAAAATGGAGAAGCGGGAACTGGATAAGGAGTTTAAGAATAGTGATAATCCTTTACGTGTGGTATTTGTTTGTGCCATGTGGCTTACTGGATTTGATGTCAAATCACTATCGTGTCTGTATATCGACAAACCGATGAAAGCTCATACTTTGATGCAGACCATTGCCCGAGCGAATCGCGTAGCGGATGGCAAAGAAAATGGTTTGATAATTGATTATATTGGTATCGTGAAGGCTCTGCGACAAGCCTTGGCTGACTACACGGCAAATCCGGATGGTGAAAATAGCGGGAGCGATCCAACTATTGACAAACAGGAACTTATCAATAAAGTGACGGAAACCATTAGTGCAGCTATAGCTTTTCTGAAAGAATATGATTTTGAGTTGCAGGAATTGGTTGATGCAGATTCTTTTGTAAAGTTGTCATTATTGAAAACAGCTGCAAATGCGATGTGTGAAACGGTCGAAATACGAAAAAGCTATTGTACCTATGTAACCACTTTGTTGAAATTATGGAAGTTCCTTGACCGTGATGATGTTACCAGCGAAATGAAGCAGCGAAAAGATGCGCTCGAGGCCATTTATAAAGAATTGCAGAAGAAGCGTAAACATGCAGATATAACGGATCTTAGTGTTGCGATTAATGAGATAGTAGATGAACATCTGGAGATAGATTCTGCTGGTAAATTATCAGAAACAAAATTGAAATGTCGCTTTGATATCAGCAAGATTAATTTTGATCTGCTGAGAAGGGAGTTTGCCAGAAAGCGTGAAAAGAATCTGATAATGAAAGATATCCAGGAGTTGCTACAGGAACGTATTGCGCAGATGGTATCTGTCAATCCTTCAAGAGTCAATTTTTATGAGAAGTACCAGGAAATCATTCACAAATACAATTCTGAACAGAACAGATCAAATATTGAAAAGACTTTTGAGGATCTGATGCGTCTTACTGAGGAATTGTCAGAAGAAGAAAAACGTTATATCAGAGAAGGTTTTGAAAGCGATGAACAACTTTCATTATATGATGTATTGTTTAAAGACGATTTGTCAAAAGAAGATATTAAAAAGCTGAAGAATGTAGCTAAAGACTTGTTAAGTAAAATAAAGTCTATGCTGAAAACGATGGATCATCCATTTGACAAACAGGAAACTAAAGCTTCTATTGTAATCACAATAAGGGACTTACTGTGGCAAGAATTACCGGAAAGTTATTCGGATGAAAGTATTACTTATTATCGTGATGCTGTGTTTAATTACATCAGTCAACAGTATGGAGGAATGGAATAAATTCTAAATCATTATAGTACGGATCTTCAGATTGAATGTGAGGATGAGGATTGGATGTATGATTGTGTTGGTTAGTCACGAGCCGCCACTTATGATTTTGGATGAAAGTAATCATATTCATTGGGGAAATGCTCCGTTGAGAAACAGAGTCTTTGAAGTGAAGCCTCGCTTTCACTTTTTTGGTCATGCCCATGAAGCTTATGGCTCAGAGAAACTACAGGGGATTGTTTTCTCCAATGCGGCACTGCTTGATAATTCGAATCAGTTAAAATACAAGCCGAGGACTTTTATTTTGTGAGTCTGGTGTATTGTTTTGACTGATTATCATAGCATGATAGAATGTTTTATATATTTGCAAAACGAGAAAAGGATTGTCGAAGTATAATGAATAAAAACAGTTTGCGTTATGAAAAAATACATGGTCTTTTTAGTTCTGTTCATTAGCTGTCTTTACGCAAAAGCGCAGTCTATTGTACCACAGGTAAATGAGAACGTGGAACTTATGAGTATTTTGTCCCGAATGGCCGGTTTCCCTGAATATCACATGGATATGGCAGGGAAATATATAAAGGATATGGACAGCTACTTTAAGGATAATACGGATCATCCGGCTGTGAAATATATGAAAGAACTTAGAAATAAGTATGGCATTTCTTTCGATGCAGTCATGTCAATGGCAGTACATCTGGATAATCAAAACGGTTCTCTTTCACTGATTGAAGAAGACAATTCTACTTTGGAAAAAAGATGGAAGAATGTTGATAAGGCAGAATTTCTGTCATATCTCAACAGCTTTTATAAGGATACCAGATTCCATGAGTTTTTCAAGGCTCATGAAGATCTTTATGAGAAGGGGATAAAGGCCTATCAGGATCACGTAATCAATTATCTGGATATAGACTGGTATTCCGATTTCTACGGCAATGAGCCTCAGGAAACTTTTTCAGTGATTATCGGATTCTGTAATGGAGGCGGTAATTATGGAGTAAACCGACAGGTAAAAGGAAACAAAAAGGAGGTTTTTGCAATTGTAGGCTACTATGTGGATAAAGAGGATACACCTATGTATAATAAGGAGTATCTGCCAACTCTGATCCATGAATTCAATCATTCGTTTATAAATCATTTTCTGGATGAAAACAGATATCCGGATCATGTAAGAGTACTTGAACCTGCCGCAACAGATTTGTATCGGTCTTCACAGTGGAGTATGTCGAAACAGGCCTATGGTAATTGGAAGACCATGATCAATGAGTCACTTGTGCGTGCGGCTGTCATCTGCTATATGTTGGATAAAGAATATAAGCCGGAGGAAATTAAAAACGAACTGTCGGAACAGATGCAACGAAATTTCAGATGGATGCCGGAGCTGGTAAGATTACTGAGAGTTTATGAAAAGAAACAGAACAGATATAAGACTTTTGAGGATTATTATCCACATGTGGTTTCCTTTTTTATTGATTATGCGAAAGAAGAGAATAAAAGATTTATTGCTGTAAAATAAGTAAATGCCAGTTTTTATTTAGCCGGTACAGATTAAAAGTATCTGTAGTTCCGGAGAACAACGAACGCGGATTATCTCCGAGTTTAAATATTAATGGAATAGCATTGCCTCTATCTGGAAGCTACGGCAAGCAGTTCCAGCCTTTGGAACTAGAATAAAGGGTAGGGGGCAAAGTTTGTAATGATAATGTCCGCTTGCATTTTGGGAGAGTGCAAGCGGACATTATGATTTTGAGAGGATTCAGGATTTGCTCGTTGTTGTAAGTTCTTGAACCATGATTCCTTCCAGTTGAATTGTTTCTTTGAAAAAGCGCTTTACATCGTCGGCGGACTGGATGGTCTTTAAGAGAGAATGAATCACAAAGCAGGCATGGGCTTGCACAATATGATCCTTGTGCGGTTGGAAAAGAACCATACTGCTGCAATCGCCTTCATAGACATACAGATAGATGGTGCTTTCCTTCAGACTGTTATGAAGAAATACATCTTCGGTTACGAACAGGGTAGTTGCGGCCAGTGTGGTACTTCCGCTTTGCGCATTGATTAATGAAGGGATGGTACGTACCATCTTGTCTGCCAGTAATGTCCGGATAGTGCTGTCGGTCTCAAAGTTCTGAATGGACTTCAAATGGCTGATGGCAAATATTTTTTTCGGTACGGAATGGCCTGTTCGGGCGATATGCGCTGCCAGCTTATTGATTTCATCCGAATGACTGCAATATTTGATGTAGGCCTCGTTGTTTGCCAGACAGTGCATCTGGCAGGTTAATTCCAGTCCTTTTTCTTGCAGAGTAAGAGGATCGGTAATGAATATGGCGGTCGGCTGGTCTGCTCCACCGATAATGGTGGTATTTCGTTTAGCGCAACTTAAAGTCAGTAAGCAGCCCAGACTTAAAAGGAGGATCATTCTTTTCATGACGGATTTCTTTTGGTTTCCAAAGAGAATCACAATATTCGCAAAAAATCAGAGAAATACAAAGAAAAGAGAAAAAGAAAATCACGGGTTTTGTGAAAAATCTCTTTGAGAAAAAGAACCAAAAAGTGTATCTTTGAAGGAACGTACGCTTCGGTTCTGTATGGAAGCGTAGTCTAATGATTGAAAAAAATGAGAAAAGTAAGTAGAGAAATGGATTCACAGTGGGCTTTGGAGGTGATGCGCAAGGCTCCTTATATTACAGTCAGTTTTACACGTACTGACGGAACGGCATACGGGGTTCCTTTGTCCTTGGCCTGTACCGATGACCGCATCTGGTATTTTCACTGTGCGTTGGAGGGCGATAAACTGGATGCCATCGCTGAGCATCCGCAGGTGTGTCTTTCTGCAGTGACCAAATGTGCTCCGACCGTCGGTCCAAAGGATGGTTCGTTTACTTTGCAATATCGTTCGGCAATTGCTTTCGGAAAGGCTGAGCTGGTGACTGATGATGAGGAGAAAATCCGGGCGCTCCGGGTCATCAGTGAGCG
>OKWR01001469.1_pt1 | contig 15750 bp, 10 predicted proteins | sample 1607101 | NCBI WGS metagenome assembly OKWR01 (sample SAMN04414076, study PRJEB24778) | human gut metagenome | material: faecal | host: Homo sapiens
TGCCCGATTAATGGCTGATATAGGCAAACAAGACATTGTACGCTTGATAGGCAACATGAATGAACATTTCGTACAGAAATATCCGGCCGAGCCCTTACGCATCCGTACAGGAGTGGATGGTGATCTCAACCAACTCAAATTGACTGCCCTGAGTGCCGAACTGCCCGGTGCATTGGAGCTTTTTGCCAAAGGTGAATTAACCCATCTGACCGATACTCTGAAACGCGGAGGAGACATAACACTTGAAACGGAAGTGGAGAATATGGATTTCCTGAGCGTTCTTGCCGAAGGAGTTGCCATCCCTGACGGTACGCGTCTGGAAGGTAAATTCACCATGTCGGGTTCCAAAATGGGTACAGATCTTTTATTAAAAGAACCGGACGCTCGTATATTGGCAGTGATTGACACCATCCCCATTACCGTCTATAATGACAGTATCTCTATTGCAGATGATTTCAAAATGGAACATGCCGCCCGGATCTATGCCAAGTACGACCTTTCACGCGAAGCTTATGAAGCCGATGTTGCCATCAACAATCTGAACCTGCACCGATTCTTACCGCAAGACTCACTCTTTGCAGTATCTGCACGTTTGGGGGTCAAAGGAGAAGGACTGGACTTCATGTCCCCCCGAACCACCTTCAATGCCTCGGGCAGTATTGACCGTTTCCATTACGGCAATTATATCCTGTCGGGCATCCAACTCTCGGCCGGACTCGAAAAACATATCATCAATACAGCTTTATTAATCAATAATAAAGTAATGGATATACGGGCGCATCTCGATGGAAGCCTGAAACCGCATAATGCAGCAGCCACACTGAAACTGGATATCGACCGCATGGACTGGCAGGCGTTGCACTTGATAAATGAGCGTATGCAGACCTCGCAAAACATCACAGTCCACCTCACAACAGACATGGCAAACAAATATTCTGTGGATGCATCCATGGCCAATATCACCATCACCACACCTAAGCGTACTTCGCATCCCAAGGACCTTTTATTGGGATTTACCACAGCCGGTGATTCTACCCGGATGTATTTGCGTGCCGGTGATTTCGACCTTTCTTTAGAAGGAGACGGACACATCACACACTTATCCCGTCAGGCAGAAACACTGATGAAAAAACTTTCCGAACAATGGGAGCATAAACATATTGACCAGGAAGAAATGAAACAATATTTACCCGGTCTGTGTTTCCGCGTCACTTCGGGACAAGACAATCCGGTTTGCAATTACCTGTCCATGATGGGCATCTCTTACCGGAAACTTTTTATGGATATTGATTCCTCTCCGACAGAAGGTCTGAACGGAGAAGCATTCCTTTATAGCCTGAGTACAGACAGTATTGTATTGGATACACTCTATCTTGATATCCAACAAGACATGGAAGGCATCAAATTCCTAAGCGGAGTTGTCAACGGTCCGAAGCCTGACCAGGAAGCTTACGATGTCAGTCTGGAAGGAAATATAGGTACCAATCAGGCACAATTAATCATCCAATATCTGAATGCCCGTAAGGAACAAGGCATTTATATGGGAGTTCAGGCCGATTTACGTCGACGGGGTATCCGCATGCGTCTCTTCCCCGAACATCCAACATTAGTTTATCGTCCTTTTACAGTAAACAAAGACAATTACATTTTCCTGACAGACCGCGGACGCATCCATGCCAATCTCCATCTGCACGATGATGAAGGTACGGGTCTCAGCTTCTATACCAATCGGGAAGACAGCATTGCCAGTCAGGACATGACAGTTGAGCTCTCCCGAATCAACCTGAAAGAATTCCGTCGTATTCTGCCATATATGCCTGATATGGAAGGATGGATTGGAGCAGAAGCGCACTATATCGAATCCGGTCCTTACATGATGGTAAGCAGTGACTTGAAAGTCGATGAATTCAAATATGAAGGCACCCCTCTCGGCAATTGGGAGTTTAGCGGTGTATACCTGCCCGGTGATGAAAAAGACCACCACGTAGACGGATATATTCGTCACAACAACAAAGAGATAGCTCACCTCGGCGGTATCTATCTGCCCACAACCGACGGCAAAGGCAACCTGAGTGCAGATGTTGCATTCGAACACTTCCCATTGAATGTCATCAATCCATTCATACCCGATAACATGATAGAATTGGGCGGTGACATTGATGGAACACTTGCCATGAAAGGCGATCCTTCCAAGCCTCTGCTCAATGGCGAATTGTCACTCGATTCCGTATCAATATTCATGCCCGAACTATCTGCGCTCTTCCGCTTCGATAACGAACCGGTGCAGATGGTCAACAGTAAAATGACGTTTAAAGACTTTGATATCTTCACCAAAGGAAAAACTCCTTTCACCATCAACGGTAACGTAGATTTTTCCAATCTGGAGCGTATGACTACCGATTTAAAAATGAAAGCCCGCAACTACGAATTACTGAATGCCCCCCGCACCAAACGGGCTATGGTATATGGCAAAATGTATGTAGACTTCGACGCTACTCTCCGTGGTCCCATAGACGCCCTCATGATGCGAGGCAACATGAATATATTGGGAAAGACAGATTTCACGTATGTGATGAAAGATTCTCCTCTGACCGTGAACGACCGCTTGGGAGACATGGTAACTTTCGTCAACTTTAATGACACTACGGAAGTAGCGAACGAAACCATCCAGCCGGTGTCCATCAATGGCATGGATATCGCCATGACGATGCATATTGACCAAGCCGTCCAAGCACACGTCGATATCACACCGGACGGCTCCAATTATATGTTGCTCGAAGGAGGCGGAGACCTTTCTTTCCAATACACCCCGCAAGGTGAAATGCTGTTGAACGGACGCTACTCGCTCATCAGCGGTGAAATGAAATATGAAATTCCGGTCATTCCACTCAAGACATTCAACATCCAAAACGGCAGCTATGTAGAATGGACAGGCAATGTGATGAATCCCCAGCTCAATATTACTGCCACAGAGCGAGTTCGCGCTACTGTCGGCGAGGACGGACAAAGTCCTCGTATGGTCAGCTTCGATGTAGGCATCGCCCTGAGCCAACGATTGGAAAATCTGGGACTGGCCTTCACCCTTTCAGCTCCCGAAGATGCATCAGTACAAGACCAACTGACTGCCATGACCCCTGAAGAACGGGGCAAACTGGCTGTTACCATGCTCGTCACCGGCATGTATATGGCAGAAGGCAACTCTACCGGAGGATTCAATATGAACAATGCCCTCAACTCCTTCCTGCAAAGTGAAATCTCGAATATTGCAGGCAAGGCCCTTGATATCAGTTTGGGAATGGAAACCGTTGACAATGCCGAAGACGGCGGAAAGCGGACGGATTACAACTTCCAGTTTGCCAAACGTTTCTGGAACAACCGTTTCCGTATTGTCATCGGTGGAAAAGTGTCTACCGGTAATACAGCCCAGCAAGATGAAACATTTATTGATAATGTTTCCATCGAATATCGTCTGGACAATAGCGGCACCCGATATGTCAAAGTATTCCATGACAAAAACTACGAAAGCGTGCTCGAAGGTGAAATCATCGAAACAGGAGTCGGTATCGTTCTGCGAAAGAAAATGAGTCACCTGGGTGAGTTATTTATATTCAGAAAAAAGAAAGATTAACAAAAATGACAAGGATAAAAAAGAGAAGAATTCACACTGACCTGCTGTTACTGACAGCTTTTCTATGCCTACTGGCCGGTTGTTCCACCACGAAGAATCTGCCCGAAGGCGAAACCCTTTACGTAGGTGTAAAGAACATAAATGTCATCAATGAAGACAAAACTCCCGCCGGAGTACAAACTCTGGAAGAAGTAGAGGCAGCTCTGTCCTACCCTCCCAATAATGCCATTTTGGGAAGTAACTCCCTGCGTTTTCCCATTCCATTCGGTTTATGGATATATAATGACTTTGTGAAATACCAGGAAAAGAAAGGAGTGGGACACTGGATATTTAACAAATTGGGCTCTACTCCGGTTTATGTTTCCACTGTTAACCCCGAAACCCGAGTAAAAGTAGCAACCAACCTGCTGCGCGATTATGGTTTCTTCAATGGTTCAGTATCCTATTCGGTCGACACCCTGAAGAATCCCCGAAAAGCAAAGCTCAATTACGAAATCAATATGGCCAATCCTTATTATCTGGACTCTATTGCCTACCTCAAATATCCGGCACGAGCCGACAGCTTGATCCGTGCCACCTACAACCAACGCATATTACGCAAAGGAGATAATTTCAGCGTGTTGAAATTAGAAGAAGAACGCCAGCGGCTAAGTACTCTTTTCAGGAATAACGGATACTACTATTTCCGCCCCGAATTTACCACCTTCCGTGCAGACACACTGCGCAATCCCGGTTTTGTAAGTTTGCAGGTAGTACCGCAAAAAGGAGTGCCGGCAGAAGCACGCCGTCCTTATTATATAGGAAAAACCTCTGTTTACCTTACAGGATATAAGGGAGAACAGCCGACAGACTCATTGACCTTTGCAGATATGACCATTCATTATCACGGAAAGAAACCCGGTATCCGCGAATTGGTCTTGCGTAAACGTTTTCTGTATAAAGAAGGACAACTGTATTCCCAAATACGTCAGACCTATACTCAAGAAGCATTGGCGCGCCTGGGAATCTTCAAATATACAGAGTTCCGTTACACCCCCAAAAACACCCGTCCCGACTGTGACACCCTGAACGTCAAGGTAAATGCCATGTTCGACCTTCCCTACGACGGAGAGTTGGAATTCAATGTCACAACCAAGAGCACCGACCAGACAGGACCGGGAGCCATTTTCAGTTTGTCACGACGCAACTTTATGCGTACAGCCGCCAAGCTTTCTTTCCAATTGAAAGGATCTTATGAATGGCAAACCGCATCCAACAGTGTGGCAGGAGACAAATCGAAAATGAATTCATACGAACTGGGAGCATCCTTCTCCTTGGATTATCCTCGTCTGTTACTACCGTGGATGAAGAACAAATCAAACCGCTTCCTGTTTCCTTCACATACATCTTTCAAGCTCTATGTAGACCAACTGAACCGTGCCCGTTTCTTCAAGATGCTGTCATTCGGTGGAACCGTCAGCTATGATTTCCAGCCATCGCGCACCTGGAAACACACCGTGACCCCTTTCAGGCTTGCATTCAACACTCTGCAACATACCACCAGCGAATTTGACTCCATTATCAATGTAAACAAGTCATTGGCTCTCAGTTTGGGAAATCAATTTATCCCTGCCATGAGCTACACCTTTACATACGATAACGCTCCTCTGAAAAAACGACATAACCTATGGTGGGAAACCTCTTTCACCTCTGCCGGTAATGTAACTTCACTCGTTTATGCTGCCTTCGGTAAAGGGATGAAAGAAAAAGGAAAAGAATTATTGGGAAGCCCCTTCGCACAGTTCCTGAAAATGACCTCGGAAATACGCTGCCTGTTCAAAGTAGGAGAAAAACAACATATAGCTACCCGCCTGATGGGAGGAGTCCTCTATGCATATGGCAATCAGGCTGTTGCCCCTTATAGCGAGCAGTTCTATATCGGAGGTGCCAACAGTATACGCGCATTTACGGTTCGCTCCATTGGTCCGGGTACCTTCCATCCCAATGCAGACAACCGTTATGGATATATCGATGAAACAGGCGACGTAAAACTGGAAGCCAACATAGAATACCGTTTTCCGATATTGGGCGACCTATATGGCGCCACTTTCCTTGACGCAGGCAATGTATGGCTGATGAAAAAAGACGAAGCGCGTCCCGGCGGAGAACTCACCATGCGAAACTTTGCAAAAAGCGTGGCACTCGGCACCGGCGTGGGATTACGTTATGACCTGACGTTTCTGGTTATCCGACTCGATTTGGGAATTGCCCTGCACGCACCATACGACACAGGAAAAAGCGGCTACTACAATATACCGAAGTTCAAAGACGGCCTTGGCCTTCACTTCGCTATCGGCTACCCCTTCTAAAGAGAGGAAGGGACAAAAAAACGAGGACACCCCGATATCGCATCGTAATGTCCTCCACAATCATTGAGGGATATATATTTTAATACTTTTGTAGTCAAACCAATGGCACAAAGATAGAAATATTATTCGGAAAAAGATATTTTATCAATATTAAAATTCAAAAAAAGAATGTTTTTTTCTTTTTCCGCTCACAAATACATTTTCCTTCATATATTTTTGTAGCTTTGTAGTCAAAATATCAATTTTTAAATAAATAGACTATGAAACCTACATTATTCTTATTGGCAGCCGGAATGGGTAGCCGTTATGGTGGCCTCAAACAATTGGACGGACTGGGTCCTAACGGCGAAACTATTATGGATTATTCTATCTATGATGCCATTAACGCCGGATTTGGTAAACTTGTTTTTGTTATCCGCAAAGATTTCGAACAGGATTTCCGCGATAAAATCATTTCTAAATACGAAGGACACATTCCTTGCGAAATGGTCTTCCAAGCTTTGGACGCACTGCCCGAAGGTTTCACTTGTCCTGCCGACCGTACCAAACCATGGGGTACCAACCATGCAGTCATGATGGGCGCCGATGTTATCAAAGAACCGTTTGCAGTAATCAATTGTGACGATTTCTATGGCCGTGACTCATTCCAGGTAATGGGTAAATTCCTTGCAAATCTTCCCGAAGGAGCTAAAAACACCTATTCGATGGTAGGCTTCCGTGTAGGTAACACACTGAGCGAAAGCGGTACTGTTTCTCGTGGTATCTGCGAAACAAACGAAAAGAATCTGCTGACTTCCGTAGTAGAACGTACCAAAATTCAGCGCATCGACGGAGAAGTGAAATATATCGACGATAATGGAGAATGGACAGCAACAGCCGACACTACTCCGGTTAGTATGAATTTCTGGGGCTTTACTCCCGATTACTTTGCATACAGCCAGGAATTCTTCAAGACCTTCTTAAGCGATCCTAAGAACATGGAAAACTTGAAGAGCGAATTCTTTATTCCGTTGATGGTAGATAAATTGATTAATGACGGAACAGCTACCGTTGAAGTTCTGGATACTGCCAGCAAATGGTTCGGTGTAACTTATCCCGAAGACCGCCAGAGTGTAGTAGACAAAATCCAAGCATTGGTAGATGCCGGTGAATATCCTGCCAAACTGTTTTAATCATATATCATAAAGTGAAAAAGAGGACACATTCAAATAATGTGTCCTCTTTTTCACTTTCTATACCCATACTAAAACCTTTTCAGCATCAGTGTATATACAAATTACAGTATTCACTAAAAGATGCAATTGCAAACAACTTATTTGATATTTTCAAGAATAAAAACAAAGGAATTAGAATTTGCTGTAGCAAACTGAATTTAATACCTTCATGGTGTTTATAGCAACGATGCTTTAATCTGCGAGGTTATACCTCTTGTGCGGAGTAACACATATCCCGGCTTTTTATTCTTTTTATTCAAGCTTGTTATCAGTGGAAAGACATAGTCCGTGGTGGAAGATTCTATTGTTTTTTAAAGGAACGGATGGCTGTACCATAATTCCGCGCCATGCTGTAGCATCCTATCTTATGGGCATGAGCAATTTCCTGTTTGGCAAATTTCAAAAAAGACATTTGCGGTACATCTGTCACCTTAGAAAAAGACGAAATTTTGTTATTACCTTCTTTACATATATGAATACTGAAACGAACATATATTTTTATCATAACACTACTTTCTGCTCTTTAATAACACGACAATCTATGGCAACATCAAAACTATTTTGTACATTTGTCCACTTTATCATCTGCAAACTTATACATATATATTATAAACATGAAAATAAATAAAGTATTAATGATAGCCGCTTCTTTCGCATTTATAACAGCATGCGGTGCCGGCTCTAAAAAAGAAAATCATAATATGGAAAAAGAAAAGCGTACTCAGGTAAAACTGGAAACAACAATGGGAAACATCACCGTAGAACTGTACAATGAAACACCGAAGCATCGCGATAACTTTATCAAACTTGCCAAAGAAGGTGTATATGACAGTACTCTCTTCCATCGTGTTATCAAGCAATTCATGGTACAAGCCGGTGACCCGACCAGCAAAACAGCTTCTGATACCGCCATGTTGGGTAACGGAGATGTGGGCTATACCATTCCGGCCGAATTTGTTCCCAAGTTCTTCCATCATAAAGGTGTACTTGCAGCAGCCCGCGAAGGAGATAACGTGAATCCGCAGAAGGCTTCATCCGGTTGTCAGTTCTATATCGTCACGGGACGCAAATTCACCGAACCCCAACTGCTTGGCATGGAAAATAAGATCAATGAGCAACGCGAGGAAGCTATCTTCGACAGCTTGGCACAAAAGCACATGAAAGAAATCTATAAAATGCGTAAAGCCGGTGACACGGAAGGATTATATGCCTTGCAAGATACCCTCGAAGCCCAAGCACAGGCCATGGCCGATAAAGAAGAAAAATTCCATTTCACTCCCGAACAGATTCAAGCTTATACCACTGTGGGAGGTGCGCCTCATTTGGACGGCTCGTATACTGTATTCGGTGAAGTAGTGGAAGGTATGGAAACGGTGGAAAAGATAGAGATTGCCAAGACCAACCGTGCCGACCGTCCGTTGGACAATATACGTATCCTTAAAGCGACTGTTGTAGAATAACTGAAGTCACCCGCAAAAGATGATAGAAATCAACAGACATACCCTGTCAAACGGACTACGCATTGTCCATTCTGAGGATAACACCACTCAAATGGTGGCACTGAATATCCTCTATGATGTGGGTGCACGCGATGAAGACCCCGAACATACAGGATTTGCTCACTTGTTTGAGCATCTTATGTTCGGAGGTTCCATCAATGTGCCCGACTATGACACGCCTGTACAGAATGCCGGCGGAGAAAACAACGCATGGACAAACAACGATATCACCAATTACTACATCACCCTTCCGCGCCAAAATGTGGAAACAGGTTTCTGGCTAGAAAGTGACCGTATGCTATCGCTGGATTTCAACCCACGCAGCCTGGAAGTGCAGCGCCAAGTGGTGATAGAGGAGTTTAAGCAACGAAATCTGAACCAGCCCTATGGCGATGCTTCTCATTTATTGCGTGCACTGGCCTACAAGGTTCACCCTTACCGCTGGCCTACCATCGGAAAAGAAATCAGCCACATTGCCAATGCTACTTCCGAAGAGGTGCAGGCATTCTTTTTCCGCTATTATGCTCCCGATAATGCTATTCTGGCGGTAACGGGACATATTACTTTTGAAGAAACGGTGGCATTGGCAGAGAAATGGTTCAGTCCGATTCCCCGTCGACACGTTCCCCGCCGTTCGCTCCCCATGGAGCCGATGCAGACAGAGGAACGCCGCCTGACGGTAGAACGGAATGTTCCGGTGGATGCCCTGTATATGGCTTTCCACATGTGTTCACGCAATCATCCCGACTATTATGCATTTGATATGCTAAGCGATTTGCTGAGCAGCGGACGTTCTTCACGTTTCGTGCAACATTTGGTACAGGATAAGCAAATATTTAATTCCATTGACGCATATATATCCGGAAGCATCGACAACGGTCTTTTCCATATCGTGGGAAAACCTGCGCCGGAAAAGACGCTGGAAGAAGCAGAAAAAGCTATATGGGAAGAACTTGCCTTACTGACTGAAGGCAGTATAGACGAGAACGAACTGGAAAAAGTGAAGAACCGCTATGAAAGCGAACAGATATTCAACAACCTCAATTACCTGAATGTGGCCACTAATCTGGCTTATTTCGAGTTAATCGGAAAAGCTGAAGACATAAATACGGAAGTGAAAAAATACCGTTCTGTCACGCAAGAACAGATTAAGAGAGCAGCGAAACAAACATTTTTGCCTGAAAATTGTTCCGTATTATATTATAAAGCTGCCGCCAAAGGTGCAAGCCACACTCCGTAAGAGAACGGAAAAATATATATAACCTATGAACCGTACATACATTCAACATTACAAATCTCTATTTACACTCGGAATTCCCATTGTCATCGGCCAAGTGGGTGTTATTATCCTTGGGTTTGCCGATACGCTAATGATCGGACATCATAGTACCAACGAATTAGCTGCCGCCAGCTTCGTAAACAATATGTTCACGCTGGCCATCATTTTTGCAACCGGCTTTTCGTATGGCCTGACCCCTATTGTCGGCAGTCTGTTCGGACGCAGGGAGACATCGGTAGTGGGGAGAATGCTCAAAAATAGTATTTTTGCCAATGTCCTGCTGGCGGTACTGCTTACCTTTATCATGTGGGTGCTCTATCTGAATATCCATCGTCTCGGGCAACCCGAAGAATTGCTTCCACTGATGAGACCTTATTTTATCGTACTGCTCATATCACTATTGTTTGTCCTTCTGTTTAATGCTTTCAAGCAATTTGCCGATGGTATCACCGATACCCGCGTATCGATGTGGCTGTTGCTGGGCGGTAATGTCATGAATATCATAGGCAACTATATTCTGATCTACGGAAAATTCGGCATACCTGAAATGGGACTGCTCGGTGCCGGTATCTCTACTCTCGCCTCCCGAATTATGATGGTAATAGTATTTGCTCTCATCTTTTTCTGTACTAAACGATATCATATATATAAAGAAGGCTTTGTACACAGCAAAATAAACCGTGCCGATTTTATTTATCTGAACAAACTTGGTTGGCCTATCGCATTGCAGATGGGCATGGAAACTGCATCATTCAGCTTAAGTGCCATTATGGTGGGCTGGATAGGGACTACAGCACTTGCCGCTCATCAAATTATGCTTGCCATTTCACAGGTATGCTTTATGATGTATTATGGCATGGGGGCAGCTGTGGCTGTACGTGTCAGCAATTTCAACGGACAGAATGATAGGGTTAATGTACGCCGCACTGCATATTCGGGCTTCCACATCATGTTGGGTATTGCCCTTATAGGAGCGCTTCCCATCTTCTTATTAAGACATCAATTGGGAGGCTGGTTCAGTGACAGCCAGGCAGTGAGTGTGACGGTGGCACAATTAATCATCCCGTTCATTGTCTACCAATTCGGTGACGGACTCCAAATCAACTTTGCCAATGCACTGCGAGGCATTGCAGATGTCAAACCGATGATGTATATCGCTTTTATCGCTTATTTCCTTATCTCCTTACCTGCCGGATATTTCTTCGGATTCGTAATGGACTGGGGAATCGTAGGTATCTGGATGGCCTTCCCATTCGGTCTCACTACTGCCGGTATCATGTATTATCTACGTTTCCGGTCGCGAACGCTTGAAAAACATTAACCATCATTTTGAAGTTTTCGTTTATGCCACGTTTATCAACACAACTGAAAGTAGCTTCCGGCTACATCTTGCTCACGCTTCTGTTATTTGCTTCCATTCAGTATATCAACCATGAAATGAAAGCATTGACCGAAACGGATGACAACGAAACCATATTGAATTTACGCCGACGGGTAACCAATGAAATTGTCGGTCAGCTGTATCAGGCTGAAATCATCGGACAATCCTTAAGTGCCGGTCAATTGGGACAATACTTCCGTTACAAGGCATCCATGCAAAAGGCGAACGCTGCAGTTGATTCATTGCGAAGCTTGTTGACAGATAGTATCCAGACCCTCCGCTTAGACACTGTCGAGATGTTTCTGACAGAAAAGGAACGCAATATGCGCAATCTTCTCCGCGCCATTCAGGAAGGAGGTACCGATAAAATTTATCAGCAACATATCGAAAAACTGATAGCTGAACAAGATTCATTACTCAACCTTCCCCATGTACGCCGAAAAGTAGTGACACATACCAATTCTTACATTATCCATAAGAAGCCGAAAGGATTTTTCAGAAGACTGGGAGAAGTCTTTTCTCCCGGAAAGGGCGACTCCACCCAAGTCAATAATGTGATTCAGGAAGAATTTACAGATACATTGACGGAATCATACAGTCCGACCGATACTGTTGTCACACTGCTGAAAAACGTACAGAGTCGTGTAACCGACACTCAACAGCAGCAGTTGAAGATGCTCAACCAACGGACACACTCCCTGCGTCTCAGCGGCTTAAAACTAAGTCAGAAAGTGAACCAACTGTTAAGCACCATCGAAGATGAAGGGCTAAGAATGGCACAACAAAAACAGATACAGGAAGAAGAAATCCGACAAAGTTCGGCACGCACCGTAGAGGCCATAGCCATCGTAGCTGTGCTACTGGCAAGTATCTTTCTGATTTTTATCTGGCGGGACATCACACGCAGTAACCACTATCGCCGAGAATTGGAGAAAGCCAAACGCCGCGCCGAAGACTTACTGGTAGCACGCGAAAAGTTAATGTTGACCATTACACACGACATAAAAGCACCGGTAGGTTCTATTATTGGTTATACCGACCTGTTAGAGCGAATCACCACAGAAGAGCGACAACGCTTTTATCTCAACAATATGCAAAGCTCTGCCAAGCATTTGCTGAGTCTGGTGAATTCTTTATTGGATTATCATCGTCTGGATGCCCATAAAATGGATGTAAACAAGGTAACATTCAACCCTCATCAATTATTTGACACCATTTATATAAGCTTCAAACCAATGGCAAATGCCAAACATTTGCTATTGGAGTACGACTGTGGAGAACCCTTAAACCGCTTATATATAGGCGATCCGTTCCGCACCAGACAGATAGTAGAGAACTTGCTTTCCAATGCATTAAAATTTACACAAGAAGGAAGTATCACGCTCCGTGCAGCATTGGAAAACGGACAACTGCACTTCAGCATCAGTGATACCGGTTGTGGAATCAGTGAAGAAGAACAAAAACGAATATTCCAAGAGTTTACCCGCCTGCGTAATGCACAAGGACAAGAAGGTTTCGGACTGGGACTGGCCATTACAAAAAAACTTATTTTATTGCTCGAAGGAGATATCAGGATAGAAAGTGAAGCGGGAAAAGGCAGTACGTTTCATGTATACCTTCCTCTTCCTCAAGCTCCCAATACCGATAAAAAGAATAAAAGAGAGGAAGGTATAAAGAACTTTATCCTCATTGACGATGACCGCATTCAACTGCAATTGACTGCCGCCATGCTTAAACGTCCCACCATCCATGTCACCTGTTGTGAACAGCCTGAAGAACTTTTCCGTCAGTTGGAAGAGAATAAATTTGATGCACTTCTGACCGACATACAAATGCCCGCCATGAACGGCTTCGACCTATTGGATGCCATCCGTGCACTTCCGGCTGTCCGGGCAAAAACAATTCCCGTTATTGCCATTACCGCACGTAGCGACATGGACGCTGAATATTTCCGTTCCAAGGGTTTTGCCGGATGTCTCCACAAACCCTTTAACACACATGAAATTTTCGAGGTTCTTTCGCAAGCCATCCGGCAAGACTTGACAGATTTGGAAGAGACCGGCACTGAAATCCTACAGTCACCAACCAATGACAGTTCACATACAGACTCGTCTTCATTGGACTTCTCGGCTCTTACCGCTTTCTCGGAAGATGACCCCAACGCAGCGAAAGAAATCATCCGCACATTTGTGTCGGAAACAAAAAAGAACCGGAGCTGCATGGCCACCGCCCTTGAAAATGAGGAAATAGAAGGAATAACCGCCATGGCACATAAACTTTTGCCTTTATTTACCATGCTGGGAGCCAACACTTCTATCGCACCTCTCACCTGGCTGGAACAAAAACGGGGAACAACCGAAATGACCTCCGAAATACGCGAAAAAGCTTTATTTATCCTTGATGAAATAGACAGAGTAATCCGCCAAGCTGAAGAACAGATTTAGACCTTTATAAGTTAAAAGGTATTAGAAAATCCTCCGGCATTTCGAAGCATAGTAAAAAAAGGTATATTTTTGTATCATTAAAAACATAAAAATGCCATACTCTATTTTAATAGTAGAAGACGATTTAACTTTCGCCACCATGTTAAAGACATGGCTAGGAAAGAAAGGGTTTCTGGTAGACACTGCCGGCAATAGTGCACGTGCCCGAAAACAACTGGATGCCCAACCATACAACCTTGTGCTTTCAGATCTGCGTCTGCCGGATCAAGACGGTATTTCTTTACTTGCATGGATGAAAGAGCATGGACACCAAATTCCCCTTATTATCATGACCGGCTATGCAGATATCCAAAGTGCTGTACAAGCCATGAAAAATGGTGCCAATGACTATATCTCCAAACCAGTACAACCAGATGTACTGCTAAAAAAAATAAATGAAGCGCTACAAAACGAAACTGTTATTGCAGCTCCTTCCGGCTCTGCTCCTTCCATATCAATTGCTCCATCATCCAACTTTCTGGAAGGTGAAAGTGAAGCAGCACGCCAATTATATAATTATGTAGGCTTAGTTGCCCCTACCCCCATGTCAGTTCTTATCAATGGAGCCAGCGGAACAGGCAAAGAATACGTTGCCCACCGCATCCATCAATTAAGCAAACGTGCCGACAAGCCATTCATTGCAATAGATTGCGGCTCTATCCCCAAAGAACTTGCAGCTTCCGAATTCTTCGGCCATGTAAAAGGCTCCTTTACCGGAGCACTTAACGACAAAACCGGTGCTTTCGTCGAAGCCAATGGCGGCACACTGTTTCTCGATGAAATAGGGAATCTAAGCTACGAAGTACAAATCCAACTTCTGCGCGCCCTGCAAGAACGGCGTATCCGTCCTGTAGGTTCCAATAAAGAAATAGAAGTAAATGTCCGACTTATCAGTGCAACTAACGAGAATCTTCAAAAGGCTATTGAAAAAGGTAATTTCCGTGAAGATCTCTTCCACCGAATCAATGAATTTACCTTGCGTATGCCTTCTCTGAAAGAACGCCAGGAAGACATCTTGCTTTTTGCCAACTTCTTTTTAGATCAGGCCAATCACGAACTCGACCGACATCTGATAGGTTTTGACGCGGCTGCCAGCAATGCACTGCAAACCTACTCGTGGCCCGGCAACCTTCGCCAACTGAAAAATATTGTAAAGCGTGCCACACTGCTCGCACAAGGCAGCTATATTACTTTAACAGAATTGGGATATGAACTGGTTGAGTCATCCAGTGCTTCTCCAACAAGCACAAACCTCAGTCTGCACGACGAGGCAACAGAAAAGAAGCGCATTCTGGAAGCCCTTCAACAAACCGGAAACAACAAAAGCAAAGCAGCCCTCTTATTGGGCATTGACCGCAAAACACTGTATAACAAACTGAAGCTATACAATATCCAATAAAAAAGAGGAATGGGGAATAATTCCCCACTCCTTTCCACATATTCCCCATTTTTTTCACATTCCCCCACACTGAGCCAAACTCGCATTTATACTGTAAATCAACAAGTTATAAAACAAATTATACTTTGGCATGCCAATTGCTCTTTAAATATCAGAGAGAACAAACGAGATAAACTATTAACCTGTAAAAACTTACAATTATGAAAAAATTATTTGTAGCAGTAGCATTAGTAATGGGAATTGGAACAAGTGTATTTGCTTACAACATGAATCCGGCAAGTATCGAAACCGTTACAACAGTGAATGATTTCACTCCAATCGAAGTAAAAGATCTTCCGGCAGCTGTCCAAGAAGCCATTACCAAAAACTATGCAGACTTAACTATCAAAGAAGCTTCAGTTGAAGCAAAAGAAGATGGTACAAAGACTTATAAAGTTGTTTTAACCGACAAAGAGGGTACTGAGAGCACTGTACTTTTCAGCGAAAGCGGAGAAGTTTTGAAGTAAATGAAAGATGCCT
>OKWR01001471.1_pt1 | contig 15735 bp, 16 predicted proteins | sample 1607101 | NCBI WGS metagenome assembly OKWR01 (sample SAMN04414076, study PRJEB24778) | human gut metagenome | material: faecal | host: Homo sapiens
TTTGCACGTGTGGGGAAAATGTGGGGAAAATTTAAGCAAAAGAAAAAGCTAAGTATTGAATTATCAAATACTTAGCTTTCTTTCTTGTACCCAGACCCGAACTATGTAAATTATATTCCGATTCTTTATAGTTCCTCCTAAGTGCCTGAATAAGAAAGCCAAGCCTCATCTTACTTATGAAAACAAAGGTAATAAAGAGTACTGAAATAACCAAAATGTTTCAGTAAATGTTTCAGTAAAATGCTATTTTTGCAGATAGGATATTAAATGATATAAGTATGGCTACAACATTCACATTTGAATTAAACAGCAAGCCCAATAAGGCAGGTAAGTATGCGGTACTACTCCGCATCACACAAGACCGCAAATTAAAGAGACTGAAAACATCCATTGCACTCAACAAGAAATCGGACTGGAATAGCAAGAAAAAAGAAATCAGACAGTCAGAGCCTAACTATGCAAAATGGAATGAAATCTTAGAGCAGGAGTTGGAAACCGTAAAATCCAAGTATCGGGAGCTTAGAGAGGACGGAGTGGCTACAGCCGAACGTATTAAGGATGAAGTAACCGCTTCTGAGAAGACAACCTCATTCCTGCAATATGCCCGAAAGAGAACTCAGGAAATCTATGATGCAGGCGGTATCAGAAACTGGAAAAAATATAACAGTTTCTGCAATAAGATAGAAGCCTACCAAACTGATAAAAAAGGAAATATCAAGGATTTAACTTTTAATGAAGTAACTCCTGCGTACCTCGCCCAGTTTGAGGCTTATCTACATATATTGCGCAACGAGAGACATCCTGACCAAGTACTACACCCCAATACTATCCAAGTGAATCTGAATATCTTCCGAACCCTCATCAGAAGAGCCATTGAAGTAGAGGGACTGATGAAAGCCGAAAAGAACCCATTTCTCGCTTTCAAGTATCAGGGAGTAAAAACCCTGAAAGAAAAACTGGATATTGAAGAAATTGCAGCAATTGAAGCATTGGACTTACCCGAAGGCAGCCTGATTTGGAATTGTAGAAACTACTTTCTTTTCAGTTTCTACTGCGCTGGTATAAGGGTAGGTGACCTTTTACAACTTCGCTGGTGCAATATTTCTTCCGAGGGAAGGATTACCTATCAGATGGGGAAAAACCACAAAATAAGAGATTTAAAGCTGGTTAGCAAAGCACATGAGATTCTACAGTATTACTACTCGAAAGATGTAAAACCGACTGATTACATATTTCCAATGCTTAACAACTCCGCAGCGTGGGCAGGAGCGATTACCCAAGAAGAAAAAGATGTATTACCAGCAGAACTAAAAAAGGCTCTCTTCGACCAAATCGGAGCAAAGAACGCACTCATCAACAAGGAACTCAAAAAGATTGCGTTACGTGCTAATATCTCAAAGAAGCTATCCTTCCATATTAGCCGCCATTCCTTCGCCAAGGTTGCCAAGCAAAAAGGAATGGATAATTCAATAGTGAAAGACCTGCTGGCGCATAGTAATATGGCTACGACTGAAAGATATATGGGGAGTTTCGATACCTCGGAAAACGACAAAGCATTGGAATCCCTATTTGAAAGCAAGAAACCTTCTGTTGGTGTAGAATCACTATTACAACAGCTCCAATCTCTTAGTTCCGAAGAACGAAACGAGTTGTTAAGCAAAATAAAAAAATGACTACCATGAAACATGCACCCAGCCGCCATTTGTATAATAACTATGCATATGAGTATATACGGAATGAGAAAAACAAAAAAGAAATTGAATCCATAGCTTTAGACTTTAAAAAATCATTTGAAAACAGACTCCAATTCAGCGAGGAAGACTACTTTAAATTAGCAGAAGTGTACATTGTCGCCCAAAAGAATACTAAACAACAAAATCTAAAAATTATAAGACGAAAACTGCAAACTACACAAATGCTAATGATATTAGCACAAGCACAAGTCGGTAAGCGACAAGTTATATGCAAAACACAAATAAACAAAGAAACGATTCAGATTGATTTTACAGATTTTCATCTAACAGAAGATTTTTACAACCTTCTCCTTGCAAGTTTTAAAAGTGATTGCTCTTATGAAATTAAAATGCTCCCTTATTGTTGTGGACTGATTTGCAATGAGTTTAAAAAGCCTTTTAAAGAATATGAGAATTTTTTCAAGTCTTATGAGCTTTTTTCTGATTATATTTTTAATAACCAAAAGCTAACCATTGAAATGATTAAGATTTTGAGGCTAATAAGACTTTTAGTCGAAGAAGAACGTAAACACGCCATTCCAGCTCAATATCCAGTTCCTATCTTGGCTCGTATTATCTATGGAATAATAGCAAAAGAGAATCCTCTTAAAGTCACAATAGAACTTGGGGTACTTATTTATGATATAATTGTAAAAATAGGATATTTAGACGAAGACAGTAAGACCTGCATTCTGCCCAAAGAAAAATATGACCTGTTAAAACGCTACCTCAACGAAGAAAAAAAACATATAGCCCAACTCCAACAGCTATAGTAGTTTTCTTAAAAAAATTTGGGTACACAATCATAATTTTAATGATATTGTGTACCCAAATTCTATTCCGCTCGACACATACCTTCGCATCATAATTGGTAATTAACAGCAATTTAACAACCAAAAAATGAAGAAAAGGTATGGAAACAACCTTAATGACTTTAGTTCCACAAAAAATCGTGGATGAATTAATAGAAGATGTAAAATCAATCAAAGCATCTTTACAGAGCTCGCACTCTCAGACAAATTTAGGGGAAGAGTGGATTCCATCAAATGAAGTTCTGAAACAGCTTGGCATTTCAAGGAAAACATGGCAAAAGTATCGAGATGAAAGAAGGATTCCATTCAGTCAATTTGGACGAAAGATTTATGTGAAAAGAACCGATTTAGAGGTTTTCATGGAAAATCATAAAATTAACGGGAGAGGATAATTGTATCATGCAGATTCATGCTTTACCCTATTTTTAGCGGAGAGCTTGCCATAAACAAACTAATGTAAAGCAAGTTACTTTAGCTTTATTAGGATTGAGAATGAGAAGATGCCCTGATTCCTTATATAATAAGGGATGAGTTATCTACATATTTTGTATATCATAAAAAATAAGAGCAATGTACGATACTATCAAATTCTACCAGCCAAGTTTAGCATCTGACTTTACGACTCTCAGTCAGTACTTACATCATCCCGAAGCAATAGTCAATCCTAAAACGGGAGAGTTTATCTCCTACAACGGTACGATAGATAACTTCTTCTTTAGATTAGGAGCAAGTTGGTTAAGTGCTACTGGTAGCCTTCCTCGTTTAATCTATCCCGACAACACATTCATGTTGAGTCGTGCGGATTCTCGAACTTGTATCGAGATATTATCCGATAAGCTGCACTATGATATGACTCTCGTAGATGTTACACGAGTGGATGTTGCAGCTACATTCGCAATGAAGCAACCAGTTAAATTATATTTGGATTGTTTGGGCGAATTAGCCCATTTTAAAAGGATAGGTAGCGTAAAAGACGAAACCTTGTATTACCGAAAAGGAAAGAAAAAACTCGGACAAGAGCTCTGCTTTTATGATAAACTTCGAGAAGCTCTTGATGAACGAAAGATAACCCCGAAGGGAATAGAAGGCGAGAACTTATTACGTTATGAACGGCGGTGGTATGGTAGACTTCCTGCACAACTAAAAGAACCGGAAGTTAAAGGGCGCACCTTGTACGATGAGAGATTTTATCACAAGATAGTGGAATTATGGGCAGAATCTTATTTTGCAATCGCAAAGAGAAAAGTTCTCGTTAATGATACTATTAAAATGATTAAAACTCCCAAAGAGGGCTTTTACTATATCATGGCAAAAGCCTTACAGATGCTGCCTATAGACTTTGTTTCAAAAGAAATTATAACCATGCAAATGTACGGTGTCTATTCCTCTCCAAACTCCTATTCACGTTTACGAGCTATGTTCCGAGAAATTCAGAGCCAAGCGAATATAATGCAGGAAACGGAGTTAATGAGAGAATTGAATGAGAAAATAACAAGAGTATTAAACAATCTGAAACCATAGTAACATGAAAGACTATGTTAAAGGGGTTATCGTGGAAATAACCACAGCTCCACAGTATAGCCATATCAGGCTATTAAAAGAATGCTCGAAAACAGAGCACTATGATATAATAGAAGACATCTCTTCCCAATTGCAGAAGATGAGTATTGAACGTGTAAGGGATGGTTTTCATCTTAGAGGGCATGGCGATAACTATGCTGTTCAAGTCACACCCAGCCAAATTGAAATATCTTGTATTCCCAGTTTGTATCAATCCATTCCATCTATGGTAGAAGATGCCGAAAGTATATTTGGAGTTCCTTTGGACGGATTCAAGATTATGCAGTTAGGGTATAAAGTAAGCTTGTTGACTAACTATAAAGAAGTTCAACCTGCTTTGGAGAAATTAGCTTGTCTTTTTACCAAAGAAGAAAGCGGTTATATGGAGAAACTTTATAGGAAAGGCGAACCTGCCTTATTCTTTGCTGCTGGATATCCGAATTTCTTTTTTAGGAATAGTGACAAGCAACTCAACATGTATGCTTCCCAGTCGGGATTTTTGAAAGACACCAATTTTCAGCTTTTGACATTTGAACTGTGTCTTTTCAGGCGTTTCCCAATCAGAATCAGAAATAAACATCTTGTTGATTTCATTGGGAATGAAAATGTATTCAGGCAGGAACTTACTTTCCAATTGTATCAAAGTTATATTGAGTTGAGGAAAGAAGCCGCAGTGAGGTTGACAACTGCTGATGATAGTTCTGGGTTTTATTCAGCTCTTGATGCGGAGTTCAAAAAAATAAATGAACAGTATGGCTGGTAGTTTCATCTTCTAAAAAAAAGAGGTCAGGAATGGCTGTTTTTTAGCCCCCTGACCTCCTTAATTAAAAAGCCAAGCAATCATAAGTCTGCAAGATTTCCTCTTGTCTAAGTCCTAAATATCGTTTGGTGATAGCTACCGAACTATGATTAAACAGCTCCATCAACTTGATTAGGGCAAGTTCCGAGTTCTCCCCATTCATTGTATAGACCTGCCTTCCGAAAGTCTTTCTGAGGCTGTGACAAGAGAAGTTCTTGATTTTTAGTCGGTACTTCCTTCTCACCTCTTTAAGAACGACATTAATCCGTTGGACTGTGAACACCGTTCCTTTCTGGCTTATAAGGATTGGCGCATTAACTCCGACCGGATTTATATGCTTGTAACATTCTTTGATGTGCTGCTGTAACTGGGGATTGATTCTGATTATTCTTTGCTTACCAGTCTTTTTCTCCATTACCGTAAACTCGTCCGTATTAAGTATCTGCTTCCACCTTAAAGCGAAAATATCAGATATTCTTAAACCTGTGAAGCATCCCAAAGACATAAGAAGTGAAATCTTATAATTCCCGTCTTTGGCTAATTTACGGATTAGGTTCATTGCATCCGACCACACAAGGTAGTCTGCTGTAGTCGTTGAGTATTTGAGTGACATGATATTCGGTTTTGTATGTAAATGAATAAAAGTGAATATTATTTTTGAGTATGGTTTTCTAATAATCTGATTATTAAGGGAACATTCACTAATATAGAAAGTGAATGTTTTATCTCGGTCAGATTACGGGCACCCATATCAGCTACCCACCACCTGACCGGAATAGGAACCCTATAACAGCCCTTCATCGGCAAAGCTGTAATAGCTATCATCCGTCAAAATAATGTGGTCTATGACCGTTATTCGCATAATCTCGGCTGCTTTCCTCACTTGCTCCGTCAAGGCAATATCCTGCCGACTGGGGCGTAGTTTTCCGCTTGGATGGTTATGAGCCAGTATCAGGGCAGTGGCGTTCACCAATAAAGTTGCTTGCAGTATTATCCGCACATCGGCACTCGTTTCGGTTATTCCTCCCTCCGAAATCTGTGTATATCCTAAAACCTCCTGCGCTTGATTGAGAAGCACGATTTTAAAATATTCCTTATAGCCGATTGTATCTTCTCTGAACGTAGGTAGTAACATTCTGTACGCATCGGAAGATGTAGCGATTTTCAGTTTCTTTCTGACTGTTGATTTATAGGAAAGCTCCACCTCTCCCACTTGATAATCTATATCCATGATATGTGATGTTTGATTGATTAATAAAAAAGGACACCACGCTGATGATGTCCTCTTGATAATTGTTGTCTGTACTTTATCAGATGAACGGAAGATAAGTATCATCCAGCACACCGCTGTCTATTATCCGTTTACACAGTTCATGCGATGCTTGGTTCCTGAGGTCTGTTCCATAGCTGTTGTCACCTATCATTTGGATAACCGCCACTATGGTTCGCATTAATTCCTGCTGTAGGGTACGGTGGTAGAATCGAGTGCTTTCTGCGAATCTCTTGGGACTCCAGCCCATATCGTTTAAGGCTCGTTCCAGTTCTTGTGCTGCCTTGTATTCACGACTATTTTGTAATTCCATATTATTGTATTTTTAAGAAGTTCATAAAATAAAGAAAGGACAACTAACTGAATAGCTGCCCTTTCCTCTCTCTCAATCAACACCACTTAGCCCAAGAACCAAGCGTATTTGTTATCTATTCCTTGCAGAACGTTGTTAAGCCCTACACTGACTTCCGTAGCATTTACGGCTCGTTGCAGATAAGTATCTATGTAGCTGCCTTTGTTAGCCTGCGTTAGAAGATTATGAAAATCGAACATGGATATAGCATTATCCTTTGCTCCGAACACCTCGTTGCTGTAGTAGTCACGACACACGCTATTAATCTGGCTGTCGGTTATCAGTAGTCTTGGAACTGCTTTCTGTCTTGCAGGTGACAATGCTTGGTACATCCGCATCCGTCCTACGATTTGCGCAAACTGGGTTTCAGACAGTGAAGTATCGGTAAGCGTCTGCATCAGGTGGATTTCTTTTGCAGGATTGAAGCTGTGGAAGAGTTCAAGCACGCTGCGATAGAGTTCACTGATGTTCGTCACCTCCATGTTGTATTTCAGCCCTTCACCAGTTAGCACTTGATTGGAACAGACGTGCACTCTCCACCCGACAAAGACGGAGAACTTCTCTATTCCTTTGGTGGCTCGGTACAAATTGAGGTCGCTGTAGTTCCGCACTCCACCGATGCACAATTCAAGCCGTTGCCCTCTTACCGTTTCGGTAATGGTCGGGATAGTAAAAGCAAACGCAAGCCGTTGGTAGAACTGTGTCTTTTCGCACTCTAAAAGCTCTGAGGCTTTCTTTCCCAGTGCTTGCGGCACTCTGCCTCTGACGATGTGCGAAACCCTTATATCGGGGCTGTTCAGCCGTTCTCCTGCATAGAAGGAACTGGCTGCATCATGCACGCAAGATATAAAATCTTGGTGGGCGATAGTCAGCTCTTGGTTCGCCCATGTCGGAACGACACACTTGTTTGCAAGCTCGTTCATGGTGATTTCATCGGTATTTGCTTCAAGGAAACTCACACCCGACTTTGCTGTTGCTTCATCTTGGATAATGGTTGCTTCTTCTGCGTACTCACCCAAGTTTAATCTCGATTGGTTCTGTGCCATGATAGGCATGATTTGTAATGCTTCCATAATGATTTTGAATTAAATGATTATTGATTGATTTAGGCAGATACCAAGTATTTACAAGGATTGCTCCCTGCTCCGTACTTATATCTGACTGAATAGCGATTTGAGCTATAAATTCGACTTGGGAGATAGTATGAACGGAATAGCGGAATTTATATGTCTGATGTGTTTTCGAGAAAGGAAAGAGTATAGCTTCCTTGACTTCGCTGTTTTAAACCTTAGTTAATGTAATAAATTCTATATTGTACTAATTACAAATAACTGGGTAAACAAGAATCATCAGTAATTTAAGGGAATGCTTTTCTGGAAAACATCTTCCTGCCTATGTATAGAAGCAGTACGTGGCTCAATATTGAGCTACTAAAATTTCGTTAAATGGTTGGTTTTGATTGAAAACCTCCGTTCTTTAATTAGAGAAGGGTAAATATATAAATTTAAAATTGGAAGTACGGAGGGGCGTTTTAGAGAGGTGTAGCGGTATGCTTGTCGGTACGGGAAAATTATGTAACCCTCTTTATTGTGGATAAAAAAGGGTATAAATATATACCCACTCAGTCTACGAAACCTACTGACTTATTCAGATTACCCAGCTATAAAAATAAAGCCGTAACAGAGTATTCTATCACGACTTTATTATTATTTCAAGTGAGTATTAACTTAAAAGCTGTATGCTATAAAACTTTATTGTACACGTTTACAGTTAATAGTAATCATCTTACTTCCGTCTCCTTCTTCATCCCATTGAAAAGACGCAGTAGAAGTAGAAAGAGATACTACTTTCATATCCCAGTCTGTATCTTGATTTACATATTTGCCACGCATCACTTTTGAACTTGCATCATAAGTATAAGTACAGTAATCAGACTTTGTTCCGTTCTCATCTGTAAAATAGAAATGTGTATCGGTAACAACATAATAAGGATAGCCATCCCATTCTTCTGTTACTCCATTTGTTGCTGCCGTTTCTATCTTCCACTTTCCGACAAGACTTGCAGCGTCACCACTCTTATCATCTTCATCATCATCGCTACAAGCTGCGAAGTTAGCACACATAATTACGGCTATCATAGCCATTCCGATTAATCTTAATGTTTTCATTTTATTATATAGATTGTTATTCTTGCTCCTATGTTCCTTCTCAGAGCGTTATCAAATAATAAGGCATGAGGAACACGACATAAAGCCGCACGCTTTTTTGATTAGAAACTAAACCCTATAGAAGCAGAGACGCCATGCGGATAAACATCATCACCGTCTTTGTTCCAAGCTTCTCCGTATGCTTTAGAATTATAAGTATACCCAACTTTCAGAAACACAGATAACGTCTTATAAAAATTCCAATTCACACCAGCTCCCGGATTTGCATAGAATCCTGCTGCATCAAGCAGACTATAGCCTACTTTCGCATCAATAAACGGAGAGATTTTCTTTTTAAGGAAGGTGTATCTCACGCTACCATATAGCGGTATGGAAGTATAATCATCGCCTAAACGTACACCTACACCTGCACCGATATAAAAGCGAGAGCCAAGCTGAACCCCATGCGTAGTATAAATATCAGTAGTACTGAACATTCCTATATCGTCAGTATGGAAAGTTCTACCGCCTTCAATAGAGCCTTTGTAACTTTGGGCGTTACACGTTAGAGAGTTTATGCTCAGTGTAAAAGCAACAAGGAGCATCCCAATCAATCTTAATATTTTCATTTTGTTTTAGATTTGTGCTTACCTGCTCCCTTTGTAAGCGATTAAAAATGAAGAGGCGTGGGAACTATCGAATATTACCTAATCTGAGGCTCTGGACTGCCCATTCCCAAGTAATAAACAATAGCCCACGCCAAACGATATATAAGCTACTGCAAACAACAAGTAGGTATATAACATCAGCGTGAGCGTTTTGCCTACTATCCTTGGGAATTGAAATTGTCCAGATTTCAGACTAAGGATAATATCTTAAACGCTCTTTTTCGTTAATATGTCTGTCCTTCCAACTGGGAGAACGCTGCAAAGGTATAGAAAAGGCGTTGGAACTCAAAAGAAAATACCTTGAATTTCACGAGAGTAGGTTGTAGAGCATATTTCGGGGAATGTATGAATAGCCAAAGTTGCCTCTTGGTATCTGTACAAGTAGCGAACCTACAGAAACCGAATGGGGGCGGTTTTGGGGCTGTTTACTTGGATGAAACAGAAGAACAAGGTTGCCGTTTTCGGTGGCTATAATCAAAGGGAAAAGACGATTTCAAAAGATATTCAATAGACACAGCACTAATCAAAAAAGGGAATAGGCTTCACAGCCGACCCCCTTATTAGGATATTAAATGATGATTGCATTCCACAATCAAGCATTTACAAGAACAAAGATAATCCTTTCTCTGCAAATATGAAAAACGGCTACCCTATATTCTACAAAATACTACAAGTCGAAATAGGAAGCATTTGCAATTACTGAGTATGTTGAAATAACAAAGAAGTTCATATATACCCTATCCGCTAAAAGGACAGCATGACGAACATAAACAGAAAACCAATATGCAGGAGCAAGAGCCTTTCGTTAAAGAATCACAAAAAGAATAGATTGATAAAAGCAACAACCTTTCGACTAACACACAACTACTGAAACATCTACCGGGATTGAAACCCAAAACGAAAATGTTTCAGCTATGTTTCAGCAGGAAAAGAGAAAACCCTTGTAAATTTTTGATTTACAAGGGTTTATCTTTCTCTTTTCGTACCCAGACCCGCATTTGAAATATATAAATTGGGAACAATCCTATTAAATAGAAAATCAAAGAAAAATAAAGCATTATACACTAATATTCAATGTATTACAAACACACACTTAGTTAATTCTATTTAATCGGATTGAAATAAATTCGGGATGATTGGGAACAATTTGGGAACAATTTATATATTTGTACCGTTACTAAAAATCCCGATTATGAAAGCAACAGCCTTTATCCGAAAATCCGCAAGTAAGAACGACACCAATAGTGTGGCTACAATCTATTTCCGATTAAGAGATGGTAAAAAGGACATTAAAGCTGCCAGTGAGCTGACAATTAACCCAAATCACTGGAGTAGCGAGAAGCAAGGTTATAAAGACAGAGTAGCCCTTGTTCATGAAGAAAAGAAACTGGCACTGAACAACGAAGTACAGAACATCATCAACCTGATAAGTCAAGAGTACACACCGGAAGCTGACAGCGAATGGCTAAGCACACTCATAGACAAATATCATCATCCAAACAGATATAAAACAGAAGAAGAGATTGCAGCGGAAACCAAACCCACCTTGCTGGATTTGTTTGCCGAATTTCTTGTCAAGCATAAATTATCAGAAGTTCGCATCAAGAACTTTCGAGTAGTACAACGTGCGTTAGCACGTTATGAACTATATGTAAGGGCAACAAAGAGAGGACAAAAGGGCTTTATCCTTGACGTGGATTTGGTAACACCTGACACGCTTCGGGATATGTGGGATTTCTTTCAGAACGAATACCAGTATTATGAACTTTACCCGAGCATTTATGAAGCCATTCCCGAAAAGAGGACACCACAGCCCAGAAGCAAGAACACGCTGATAGACTGTTTTTCAAGAATACGCACATTCTTCCTGTGGTGCTTCGATAACAAACACACCACAAACAGACCTTTCGACAAGTTTCCGATAGAGGAGTGTACATACGGCACACCTTATTATATAACACTCGAAGAAAGGGACAGGATTTTTAATGCAGACCTTTCTGCCACCCCACAACTGGCAATACAGAGGGATATATTCATATTTCAGACACTGATAGGATGCAGGGTGAGCGACCTGTACCGAATGACCAAACTAAATGTGGTCAATGAAGCCATAGAATATATTCCCAAGAAAACCAAAGAGGGGAATCCGGTTACGGTACGTGTTCCACTTAACGACAAAGCGAAAGAAATCCTTGAACGCTACAAAGAATATGAGGGAAAACTGTTGCCGTTCATATCCGAGCAAAAGTACAATGATGCCATAAAAAAGATATTCAAATTAGCTGGAGTTGACCGCATCGTAACAATCTTAGACCCGTTGACGCACAACGAAATCAAACGACCTATTTATGAAGTGGCAAGCAGCCATCTGGCAAGACGTACGTTTATCGGCAATATCTATAAAAAAGTGAAAGACCCGAACCTTGTTTCCGCGCTGTCAGGACACAAGGAGGGAAGCAAAGCTTTCAGACGATACAGAGATATTGACGAAGAAATGAAGAAAGACCTTGTAAAACTATTAGATTGATACTTGTATGGGACAACAAGAATATGATAATTTCAAAAGACTGATAAAGGAATGGCTCGACAGCCATCCGGATGAATATGCCGATTTCGTAGAAGAAATGAACGACAAGAAGTTCAAAGGATTCTTCAATATTTTCAATACGGCTGTAAGGCTTGTTCCAAAATATAAAGAAGCAGCACGCAAGAGAATAGGCGATGATAGAAACCCTGATTTCGAGGAACTGGAAAATGTTCTTTTACAATCAGACCTTGCCGAGAAAATAGTAAATGAGTTTCATACCCCGAACAAGAGAAGCATTGTTCCTGCCATGCTTGCATGGCTCTATTACGGACGAAGCTTTGAGTGCATGGTGGAACAGGGTGAGGAACTGACCAAAAGAAAGGATATTCCCACCTTATACAAATGGCTTGTTTCCGGCATGGTCAAATTCATTATCAGAAAAAGCATCGCCAATGGCATGAGAACCAAAGAGGACTGGCAAGTATTCAGGAAGCAACAGAAAGCCATTGAGGAAAACTCTCTTGTGGAATGGGCAATAGAAGAAGATGAAGACATGGACGAGGAAGAAACAGATATGTTGCAGGAAGAACAACCAAAGACCGCAGGACGCAAAGCCGACACACGCACGTTGCCAGAACTTCTGATAGAAAGGCATGACATACTGATTGAAAGAATTGGCACACGATTAAAAACCCATGCTACGGAAACAGATATAGCACGACTGTTTATCGCACTGGTGGAATACCGATTCATGCGGAAGTGTCCCATCAAGACTTTCAGAAACGCACTGTACGAGCAGTTCAAGGAACAAGAAATCGTACACGAAAGGGGAATACAGAAAGCATACAGAAATCTCACTTCTCCGTTTGGAAACAGCAAGAAACTGGTAAAAGACATTGGTGAAGACCATGAAGCCATCGAGGAATTGAAAGCCTATCTATCCAATTGAAGTTCGTTTAATTCGCTTTTCGTTTTTACGAATTTAACAAATTGAATATCATTGTTTTACGATTAATTTTCCTTATATATTTGCGCCACTATCCTAATCGGGGTAGTGGCTTTTCGTTTATAATACTGCCGAAACGGGAAGTCTTGCAACCGGCAGTTTCAAGAAGCCTATGACAGACATATTGGCAATTATCCAAAACGGAAACGGCAACATCAAGTTGGAAGTAACAGGAGAAGATTTGCTATTATTCTCCAACCAGTTAATCAGCCGTGCGAAGCATGAACTTTCTACCGCCATTGCGGAAGCAAGAAAGGAGAAATATCTAACCAAAGAGGAAGTGAAAAAGATGTGCGGTGTTTGTGATACCACACTCTGGCACTGGTCTAAGAAAAACTATCTGAAGCCCGTAAAGGTTGGAAACAAGGTCAGATACCGACAATCCGACATTCAGAGAATCTTAGGTGAACACAACCCTTTAATCTAAGCCTATGAAGGAGGAAGAATATATGCGCGTAGGAACAACTTTGTACAAGGTGGTCAATCAGCCATGCGCCAATGGCGGTTATGAAAAGAAACGTGTCGTATGGAACAACAGCACATTACGGCAGGACTATGGAAAGAACTATCTTGCCACCGTCCCCAAGTATGACGGCTTTTGCACCGTTCCCAATCATCTGAACTACCAAAAGGAGATTGAGGGGTTTCTAAACCTTTACGAGCCGATAGAGCATAAACCGCAGCAGGGGGACTTCTCCCACATCCAATCCTTGATGCGGCACATCTTCGGGGAACAATACGAGCTGGGCATGGATTATATGCAACTGCTGTATCTACAGCCGACACAGAAGCTGCCCATTGTCCTGCTTGTTTCAGAAGAACGCAACACAGGCAAAAGCACGTTCTTGAACTTCCTGAAAGCCGTGTTTGAGAACAACGTGACTTTCAACACCAACGAAGATTTCCGCAGCCAGTTCAATTCCGATTGGGCAGGAAAGCTGCTAATCGTTGTGGACGAAGTTTTGCTCAACCGCAGGGAAGACAGCGAACGGTTGAAAAACCTGAGCACCACTTTCACCTACAAGGTGGAAGCCAAAGGCAAAGACCGAACGGAGATTGCTTTCTTCGCCAAGTTCGTGCTATGTTCCAACAACGAATATCTGCCCATACTCATAGACGCAGGAGAAATACGCTACTGGGTGCGGAAGATAATGCCGTTGCAGAGTGATGATACCAACTTTCTGCAAAAGCTAAAAGCGGAAATACCCGCATTTCTTTATTTCCTGACCCAAAGGGAACTATCCACAACACAGGAAAGCCGTATGTGGTTCAACCCAAGACTGACACATACCGCAGCCTTGCAGAAAATAATCCGAAGCAACCGCAACCGACTGGAAATAGAAATGACCGAGTTGTTGCTTGACATCATGTCGAACATGAACGTGGAAAGCGTATCATTCTGCCTGAACGACCTTGTAACCTTGCTACTCTATTCACAGGTCAAGGTTGAAAAGTTTCAAGTGAGGAAAGTTGTGCAAGAAGTATGGAAACTTACTTCCGCACACAATTCGTTATCCTACACCGCTTATGAGTTCGCACCCCATCGTGAGTGCCACTATGAGCCGAAAAGGAAAACTGGTCGGTTTTATACGGTAACGAAAGAACAACTGACCGCTATCTAATTATTTTGATGAAATGATGAATAAGGGAAGTAACATATTGCCTTACAGATAGATATATATTCATCAAACACTCATCAACAACGATTGCTGATGAAAAAAGGAAACATCATTTTTCTTTTGGCAAGCAATCTGATGAGAAAAAGATGAATCGATATAATTCTGTTTAACAGCGCATTACATTTCAAATTCATCAAATCATCATTTTTTCATTCACCAACAAATTCGTAAGAAAATGACAATAGAAGAAGCTAAGAGCATACGAATAGCCGATTACCTGCACAGCTTGGGTTATTCACCAGTAAAACAACAAGGTATCAACCTTTGGTACAAATCTCCGTTTAGGGAAGAGAGTGAAGCATCGTTCAAAGTGAATACCGAACGTGAACAATGGTATGATTTCGGTTTGGGAAAAGGCGGAAACATCATTGCACTGGCTGCACATCTGTACGCTACCGACCATGTACCTTACATCTTGAAACGGATAGCGGAGCAGACACCGCACGTGCGCCCGATATCTTTCTCTTTTGGCAAGCAAAGCTCTTCCGAACCGAGCTTCCAACATCTGGAGATTGTTCCGCTGTCATCTCCTGCCCTGCTTGCCTACTTGCAAGGTAGAGGAATAAATACAGAACTGGCGAAAAGAGAATGCAGCGAAGCACGTTTCACCCACAACGGCAAGCGGTACTTTGCCATCGCCTTTCCCAATGGTTCGGGTGGATTTGAGGTTCGCAACCGCTATTTCAAGGGCTGCATCGCCCCAAAGGAAATCTCCCACATCAGACAATTGGGGAAAGCGAGGAACACCTGTTATGTGTTCGAGGGATTTATGGACTACCTCTCCTTTCTGACATTGAGACAGGAGAGCTGCCCGAATTATCCGGAGTTGGACGGACAGGACTACATCGTATTGAACTCCGTATCGAATGTAAACAAGGCTCTCTATCCGTTGGGCAATTACGAACGCATCCACTGCTTTTTCGACAACGACCATGCAGGCATGGAAGCCCTCCAACAAATCCGCAAGGAATACGGCAGAGACCGGTACATCCATGACGCTTCACAGACTTACAGCGGATGCAAAGACTTGAACGAATACTTACAGAAACAGGCTGAGAAAAAAGGGCAGCTCCAATCCGTCAAAGAAGTGAGCAGCCAGTCACCGAAAAAGAAAAACGGCTTTCGGTTATAGCCCACTATAACTACACGCTCCGCTTTCGTAGTTGTGGGCTCTCCCGAGGG
>OKWR01001477.1_pt1 | contig 15687 bp, 8 predicted proteins | sample 1607101 | NCBI WGS metagenome assembly OKWR01 (sample SAMN04414076, study PRJEB24778) | human gut metagenome | material: faecal | host: Homo sapiens
GCTGGATCGGCTGGTTGCCATGCGCATAATTTCCCATATTCATAATCTGCATTTCACGGATCTCATGGATCACCTGTCCGTAATAGCTATCATCAAATACAGGAGGAACGGCAAATACGGAATCCAACATCGTGATGAATTCTTTACGTCCACCCATCAAATCGATCAATCCCTGCGGATCGTGGAATACTGACCATGTATAATGCCAGCTATTTCCTTCCGTGAAAGCATCTCCCCATTTCAACGGCGAGAAAGGAGCCATAAACTTGCCGTCCTTATTCTTTCCACGCATCAATTTGGTCTCTTTATCAAACAAATTTTTATAGTTCATTGCACGTTTGGCATACAGATCCAGTTCCTTTTTAGGACGTCCCAAGTCTTTTGCAATCTGGTAGATGCACCAGTCATTATAAGCATATTCCAACGTACGGGCGGCATTCTCGTTAATCTTTACATCATAAGGCACATATCCCAGTTTGTTGTAATAGTCATGCCCAAGGCGGCCGGTAGAAGAAACCGTCGGATGTACATTTTCTGTTCCATGGATCAAACCTCTGTACAAAGTTTCGAGATCATCCACCTTTATACCCTTGATGTAAGCATCCACTAAAACCGAAGCGGAGTTGTTGCCCACCATACAACCACGGTGTCCGGGACTTGCCCATTCGGGGAAGAAGCCACTTTCCTTATATGCATTAATCAAACCCTCCTGCATTTCTTTCGACATGGTTGGATACATCAGGTTCAAGAACGGGAACAGACTACGGAACGTATCCCAAAAACCGGTATCTGTAAACATATAACCTGGTAACACTTCTCCATTGTAAGGACTATAATGTACGATTTTCCCTGACGCGTCTATCTCATAAAACTTACGGGGGAACAGAAGCGAACGATACATACAGGAATAGAACGTCCGATACTGGTCCAGCGTACCACCTTCCACTTCGATCTTACTCAGCTCCTTATTCCAAATGTCTTTGCCTTTTTGTACCAGTGTGTCAAAATCATCAGCACCTAACTCTTTCAGATTGAACGAAGCTTGTTCGAAACTGATAAACGAAGAGGCTACCTTCGCATGTACAATCTCACCTTTCGCCGTCTTGAAACCGATAACGGCACCGACATGGTCGGATTGCTGCTCACGAATACCTTCCTTCAATGTTGCATCGGCAAAAGTTGCTTCATAAGTGAAGGGCTTGTCAAATTCGATGACGAAATAGTTTTTGAAATTGTCCGGTACACCGCCGCTGTTTTTGGTCGTATAACCGATAATTTTGTTTTCTTCAGGGATCACTTTGATATAGGAACCTTTGTCAAACGCATCCACTACGACATAAGAATGTTCATTTTCCGGGAAAGTAAAACGAAACATGGCGGCACGATCTGTCGGTGTCAACTCGGTCTTCACATCATGTTCCGCCAGATAGACTTCGTAGTAATACGGTTTTGCGATCTCACTTTTGTGAGAGAACCAGCTGGCACGTTTATCCTGGTCAAATTCAGGAGCGCCGACAACCGGCATGATCGCAAACTGCCCGTAATCATTGATCCAGGGGCTTGGCTGATGAGTTTGTTTAAAACCGCGTATTTTATTGGCGGTATAGGTATATCCCCATCCGTCCCCCATCTTACCGGTTTGCGGTGTCCAGAAATTCATACCCCAAGGACGTGCTATAGCCGGATAGGTGTTACCGGTCGATAGCTCAAACGACGATTGCGTCCCCATTAAAGGATTAACATACTCTACCGGATCAAAAGCACCGTCTGACGCAACGGCAGGCCTCCCCAAACAGGTTAGCATAGCAATAAGGGCAAAAGCCCATATACTTTTTTTCTTCATTTTTATTTATACAATTAATATTCTACTTACAAAGATAAGTCAAACAACCCCTTAAGTAAAAGCAAGTAATGTGGATTTTTCTCAAAAATCAATAAAAAGGGAGGTTGCCCGTGACGAACAACCTCCCTTCTGATCAAGACTGCTTTTTAATGGGTTCTGATATTAACTCAATACCTCATTATACAATCGGTTCCATTCGGTTATCTATCGTAACCCGGATTTTGTTCCAATGCCGGATTTCTCTGAATCTCGTTGTGAGAGATCGGCCACAATAAATGCTTCTCTTCGAAGGTAGCTCCCCACGGATTAGTCGCCCCGATTACATTTCTATAAGTAACTTTACCTCTATTAGCTTCAGATGTTTGCGGATATTGGCGTGTACGCTGGATATCCGACCAAATCTTGTTCTCAAAGATGAACTCACGGAGGCGTTCCGTCCATACTTCATGGATAAAGTCTTCTTTGGACAAGCCAGCCAGACTAGCTACAATAGTAGCACGGTCCATCTTTGTATAAGCTCGTGCACGAACATCAGCCAAATAGCCAATTGCTTCAGATGTAACCCCTTCACTTTCTGCTATTGCCTCTGCTGCAATCAGCAAGATTTCAGGATAACGGTAGATAGGAAGGTCTTTTCCATTCTTGCCTGTGCTCAATAAGGCTTCTTCATTATACCAAACATAAGGGCTGGCATCAAACGTCTGTGTGATTTCCTTACCATCTTTTATATAAGTATAAGAAGTATGGAAATATTGTTTTTCCTGAACACGCAAGTCATTTTCCGGATCATAAATATTATACAGTTCTTTTGTCGGAGTATAAGTTCTCAACAAAATAGAATATTGAAAAATTCCCCAACCTTCAGCGCCCAACGGGAAACTAAATCCCGGTTGCGGATTATTACCGGAAATATTCGCATCATATTCTCTTGAGAAAATATACTCATTAGAATCATCAAGAGTACGAATCTGGTTATAAGCACTATTTGCTTCCGTATCCTGATTTTCAATCATTGCATGACGATGACTATTAATCACATTACGGGCAGCCTTTGCAGCATCTGCATAATGATTTTCCTGAATAGGATAACCACTCAAAGTCAAATAAACATCTGCCAACATTGTTTCGGCAACCCATTTTGTCACACGGAAGCCATTCTGAGTATAAGCAGCATCATTCAAAACGGCAGAAGCGTCTTGCAAATCCTGAATAATTTGTGCATATACTTCTCTTGAAGCCGTACGCGATACAAACATATCTTCCAAGCTTTCATACGGTTCAAGAATTAAAGGAACATCTCCAAAGAATTTCACCAAATGGAAATAGTTCATGGCACGAAACAACTTGGCCTGTCCCATCAGATTCTCTCTCTCTGCCTCTTCCAATCCGGGAGTTGTCGGAATATACTTGATAGCCGTATTTGCATTCGAAATCCCGACATAACAATCATCCCACAATTTTTCGATTGGACCGGACAAATTTTGCGAAGTATAGGAAAGAGACTGGCAATAACGTACCATTTCTTCCTGTGCCTTCTTCTCATTATCGAAGAAACCAGACATATACCCACCATACATCATCTTACTTCCGGCATAGGCATCAGCATCGTAGAACTGAGGAACACCAGAACGATATAGTTTATTAACAGCGGCACGTGCATGATCCGGTTGTGTAAAATACTGACTTGAGGAGATTTCCGATTTCGGATTTTCTTCAAGAAAATCACTACAAGCGGTTGTACCTCCGAGAATACTCATGCAAGTTAATGCAATATATATTTTTTTCATATCAACTGTTCTCCTTATTTATTAAAATGAAACATTCACACCTAATGTATACGTTCTGGGTTTCGGATACTGGAAGAACATAATATTCTGTCCCCATTGGTCAGTGTTCCATGACGTACCTTCCGGATCGTATCCCTTAAAGTCTTTTGAAGTAATACAGAATGCATTGTTTACACTGAAATAAGCACGAAGGCTACCCAGATGCAGCGCTTTCAGCACTGAAGGTTCGAATGTGTAACCTAACTGAATCAAGTTGGCACGCAGATAAGAACCATTTGCCACCCAATGAGAGTCCGGCTGTGAATTTTGGCTATAAAGAGCCGGAATCATCGTATTCGTGTTTGCCGGAGTCCATCCTTCAGAAAGGACAGAGGACAAAGCATTGGCAATTCCGAAACGGTCCTCAGTCGAATGCAAGAACTGCTGGTAAACATCGACTCCCAATACAAACTGCAAATCTACGGTCAGGTCGAAGTTCTTATAACGGAAATTATTAATGAAACTACCTGTTACATCAGGCAAACCCTTACCTAAAATCTCTCTGTCTTTAGAACGTTTAGGTTGTCCTACACCGGCACCGGCAGCTTTCGCTTCTTCAGCTTCATCTTCCCCCCAAATGCCTTCGCGCTTGTATCCCCAAAAAGAGCCTAAAGATTCGCCTTTACGAAGGATTACCAGATTTCCGGAAATAAACCAGGGACCGGTGAGAATATCTTCGTCATTCTCGCCTAATTTCTTGATCTCATTTTTATTATAGTTGAAATTCAAGGTAGAGCTCCATCCAAAGTCTTTAGTGTCGATATTAACTGTATTTACCATGAAGTCAAGCCCCTGGTTCGCGACCTTACCAATATTATCCATTACAGAGGTAAAACCGGTTGTATGAGGAACCGGACGCTCCAACAACAAATCAGTCGTCAATTTATAATAATAAGAAATATCAAAATTCAAACGATTACGGAACAGGTTCAGATTAAAACCAATATCGAACTGGTTTGTCTTTTCCCATTTCAGATCCGGATTGGCCAGACGAGCAGTATTACTTACGGGAACACGACCTCCATTCAACAAGTCATTCCCTGAAGAGATAGTTGCCAATGATTTATAAATACCAATCTCGGTATTACCTGTCACACCAAAGCTGGTATGAAGCTTCAACTGGTCAACAACAGTTGCATTCTTCATGAAATCTTCATTCGATATCAACCACCCCAAACCGACAGAAGGGAAAAACGCATATTTATTATTATCACCGAAACGAGAAGAACCATCGACACGCCCTGTTACAGTAGCCATATACTTGTCATTGTAAGAATATGAACCACGAAGGAAATAAGAATTCATCGCCCATGAAGAATATGCAGACGTAGGAGCAGACGGGATAGTACCGGCACCCATATTATCGGTTCCGAAGAAATCATCTGCAAATCCTTCTGTTTTAGACTCATTCCAACGTTCCGTACGTTGTTGCCATGACAAACCGGCCATTGCATTCAAACGATGCTTTTCCCATGTCTTATTGTAAGTCAAATACGTTTCTTCCTGCCAGTACAAAGTATTTATATTCTTGATACGTGCGCTACCATTCGGATAAGACAAATTAATAAGATCTTTTGGAGAATAATCGCTTTCCTTATTATTATGGGCATCCAAACCGATCTGTGTTTTCAAATCCAACCCCGGAAGAATATGGAATGTCAAGGCTGCATTACCAAACATCTGTGTTCTGTAACGCATACGTTTCTGAGTTTTCAACACATGTACAGGATTGGCCATACCTTCCAGACCCCAACCATCCGTTCCGGTTGTGGAATTTGACCATGAACCGTCAGGGAATTGAACGGGTAACCAAGGAACCATTTCAATCATTGAACGACGAGGCATCTGATGTCCACCTGTTTCTTCCGCTTCATTTCCCCATGTATGGTTTACCAACAAATTGACCGAAGTAGACAACCAACTCATAGGATCTGCATCATAAGCCATTTTCGCATTGATACGTTTCATATAAGAGTTAAGCATAATACCCTGCTGGTCTGTATAGTTCAGGAACGCACCCATTGAAGATTTCTTTCCACCTTGCTGAATATTCAACTGATGATTATGTGAAAAAGCCGTACGAGTAGCTTCTCTCTGCCAATCCGTATTATAGATAGGCGTTCCGTCTGCATTGAAAAGATCACGGTTGGATAAATTCATCGGCTTATTTTCGCCTGCATACTTCATCCAATTGTCCGATGCAATTTTATAAGCATCCATCCATTCGTTTGCATCCAACAGATCCATATATTTAGACATTGTACCGACACTAACAGATCCACTATAGCTGACCTGTACGCCTTCTTCCTTACTACCGCGTTTCGTTGTTACCATGATAACACCATTAGCACCACGCGCCCCATAAATAGCCGCGGAAGAAGCATCTTTCAACACTTCGATACGTTCGATATCATTCGGGTTGACAAACTTAAAGTCTTCCATAACAACACCATCCACCACATACAACGGATCTGTTGAAGAGTTAATAGTGCTCATACCACGAATAATCACACGGCTTGAACCACCCGGCTGACCTGAGTTTGAAAAGATATTTACACCGGCAGCTTTACCCTTCAATCCGTCCAAAGCACTGAAAGATTGCTGTTTCAACATCTCATCCGCTTTTGTTACAGAGATGGAGCCTGTTACATCGGATTTACGTTGCACACCATACCCAACGACTACAACTTCCTCCAATGCTTGCGAATCTTCTGTCAGCATAACGTTAAATGTTGTCTGATTTCCAACCGGAAGCTCTTTTGTCAGATAACCGATAAAGGACACCTGCAGGACTGCTCCTTCCGGAACGTTAGTAATTGTAAAGTTACCGTCCATATCTGTCATTGTACCGTTCGTAGTACCTTTAATAATGACATTGGCACCGGCAACCGGACCAAATTCATCGTTGACAACTCCAGAGATCGTTTTACCCTCCTGGGCTACTACCGGATTTGCATTCTTTGTCAAAACGATATAATCGTTTTCAAAAGCATACTTTACATTCGAATCACCGAATGCTTCACTTAAATACTGAGCGACCGTTTTATTTCCTGACTTAACGGAAATGGCATCGTTCGTATTCACTTCATTTTTACTATAGACAAACAGGTAATCCGTTTGTTTCTCTACCTGATCGATAAACTCACCGATCGTTAAATTCTTTCCACTGATATTGACTCTTGCATTTTGCGAACTTGTTTTGGCTGCAAATGAAGAGAATACGCAAAGGAAAAGAAGGAAGGCTGAAATTCTCATGACATTTAGAAATTTCGGTTCTTTTTTCATAACTTTGCTTCGTTTACTTGTTAATACTTAATTTGTTGGAATTTTGTGTTAGCTTTCGGACCGGTAGGTGCGGGAACACCTATCGGTCTTTTTATATTTTCTTCTCTCTAAATCATAGGCGACGGCATTAAATTAAAGATTAAACATGTTTTTCTTATTTCCATATCCGTTTAGCGAATAGTAATACAATTGTTTTCCTCATCCTTTACAAATGAGAAATAATACACTTTCTGCAAGGTTTGAAGTACGCTCTCCACCCCGTCACGCTGACGGAACTTACCACTGAATCTATATTGATCCAGTTTCTTGTTCTTTTGTATGATTGTTATATCATAATATAGCTCAAGTTTTTTAATGATATAGCTGAAAGGCACATCGTCAAAAGCATAAATACCTTCTTTCCACAACAGGAAATCAGAATTATCGAAATAACTTTTTACAAGTTTTCCATCTGACAGGAATACACATTCATGCGGTGTAATATCCAAAGCATCTGCATCGCTTTCACCCTGGTAAACTTTCACAGAACCTTCAACCAAAGATGTGTTGAATTCCTCATGTCCCTTATAAGCAAAGACATTGAACTTTGTACCCAATACCTTGATGTTTGCTTTTTCCGTTGAGATGACAAAAGGAACTTTTCCATTCTGTTTCACTTCAAAGAAAGCCTCTCCGTCCAATTCTACTTTCCGTTCATTTTTTCCGAAATGATTGGGGTAGCGTAAAGTCGAACGGGCATTCAACCAAACGGTTGTCCCATCGTGCAACTTCAAAAGCGCACGTTGTCCGGAAGGGGTGGAAAATTCTTCATATGCGATTGCTGGCTCTTCAACCGTAGGTTGCTCTGTCCGGTTGGTAATCATCCAGGTAGAAAAGACGGCGACACAAACGGTTGCCGCATATCCCAAGATATGCTTATATGGAATTACAAATGATTTCTCTTTACGGGCTTGCTTAAATTCAAGAAGCTTGCCCACGGCAACAGATTCGTCCTCTCCTGCCGGAATCCACGAGGTCAAAGCACGAAGATTCTGAACAGATAAGAACTCTTTTTTCAATTCTGCATCTGTTTCCATAGCGGTAAATAACAGCTTTTTCTCTTTAGCAGTTATTTCCCCATAAAAATATTTTGTTATCAGTTCATACATTTCTCATGCTTTTGTAAGGAAGAGCGATTATCTTTTCATTTACCACTAAAAGACAATTGTAAATAAATATTATTTAACACTAATAAGAAATAGCAACAGGGGCAAGTAGTCCTTGAGTTCAATACGAAGTTTTCTTAAGGCTATGGACATCTGGTTCTCCACCGTATTCATCGAGATATCTAATTCATCGGCAATTTCCCGATATTTCATTCCTTCTATACGGCTTTTTAAAAATATTTCACGACAACGTTCAGGCAGTTTATCGATAGCGTTGGCTATCACTTTCTCTATATCTTCTTCAGATGTAAAAGTATAGTTCAATTGTTCAAGGGCCAATAACTTAAAGGTCAGTTCCTGCTTGTATTCCTCCGCCACCACTTTATGACGAAGATAATCAAGGCTCCGGTTTTTCACAAGCGAAAAAAGATAGGAAACCAGGCTAATTTGTATATCCAGCACTTCCCGCTTCTCCCATAAAAGAAGAAACACATCCTGGACAACATTCTCAGCATCTTCCTCAAACAACACATATTCCCTGGCAAAACGGAGCATACGGGAATAGTATGTGACATAAATTCTGTCAAAATTATTCTGTATGCTACCTTCGATAGAAATAGGTTTGCTCATTCACTTATATATCTTTACACTCTCTTTAAATAACTAAGTTCTGTAAGAACTCCAGAATTTCATCGCACAACAAAGATATAAAAGATTTATTCATGATACGAAATTTTCAAACAAATAATCCATTTACCAACGTTTTGATCGTAATATATTACAAAACAAATTATTAATATGATTACGATTAATAACCCGTAACTGTGCTTTCTTTCACTATAATCATTATCAGCACCCATATACATAGTCAGGGAATTAGCTTATATCCTTTATTCGGGAAAGCGGAGATGCTACCTTTTTATTGAGAGATTTAAAAACCTTTTTATTTTCAACAGGTTCAACTAAATATACCGAGTTCTTACAGAACTATGGCACTGTATCAAAACAAAACGCAGGGAGGTACACAGCGTTGCATGCAGGAAGAAAAAATTTCATACTGATGGAGGAATAGTTTCATAGGCATGAAACAAAAGTTTCCCGCAAGTGAAACAAAAGTTTCATAGGCATGAAACAAGAGTTTCACTTACGGGAAACAACCGGGATAAGAGAGGGAATCGTCCGGTAGAATATAGTCCCTCCTCTTTTTTATAGTTTGAACTTATACAGTTGCGCCATCACCTTCTGGTATTCGTTCTGCAACTGCATGTGATTCTGCATACTCTGATAAAGCGTGGTGACATCCACAAAATATTCAATCATCGAGATTTGCCCTGCTTGGATCGCCTTGTTCAACAGCACCAGGTTGTTCTGGCTTTTCAGCACTTCGCTATACTCGTCGATGGAAGTCTTCAAGGCCACTGACTGGTTATAGAGTTGGAGCAATTCGTTCTCTACCGCCGTCGTCGTGCTTTCCAGCTGTAAATCGGTGTAAAGGCTCTGTGCTTTCGCCTGCTTCACGTTGTTGCGATTAGAGAAAAGAGGAATGCTGATACCGACCAAAAAGCCATTGAAACGTTCGCCACCTGAAGATGGGTTCATACGGTAACCCAACTCGAACGAAGGCAATCCCATCGTCTTATTGACACTGATTTGTCTCGATGATACGGCCTTTGCACTTTGCAAAGACAACAGACGCCGATCATTTCCCAAGATTTCCTGACGCAAGTCGGCAAATGAGAGTGGAAGTTCCACAGCCTCATAAGCCGTATCGGTCAGTTGAACAGCAATCCCTCCATTCAGCATTTCCAATTCCCGCTGCTTATTCACACGGGCCGCTTCGTTCATGCGTGCCTCGTTACGGACGTTCAAGAGTTCGAGTTCAATCTTGTTCGTTTCCAAAATATTGGCATCACCCTGTTCCAGGCGTTGCTGATAGAGTACAGCAAGCTGTTCGGCGCTTTTCCGACGGATATCCAGCAGGTTCTTTTGCTGGTTCAGAAAGATCAAATCCAGACAGGCCTCTTTGGCTTGCAACAAAATCTGCTGGCGTACTTCTTCGCCCTGTCGATCGTAGTTTTCGCCCTTCTGCTTGGAAAGCTTGTTCCGTTGCATATAGAGAGACGGGAAGTCAAACGATTGCGAAGCGACTAATTCACCGGTGAATCCCATCCCCTCTTTGTTTCCATACAGATGAGAATAGGTAACGGTAGGATCAGGCAGGTTGTTGTCCAGTTTTGCTTCCAACTTTTGTGCCGTCACCATCTGACGGTTGGCCTGCAATTCCTTATTATTGGTTTCTACGCTCCGGAGCACTTCCTCGATGGAAGTTTGCGCCCCAGCCACCAATGCGGAAGAAAGCAATGCTATTGTTAATATGAATCGTTTCATTCTTTATCTTCTTTATTCATTAATAAATAAACAATCGGGATGATGAAGCCGTTCAAGAAAGTGGATGTCAACAAACCACCCAGGATAACGGTAGCCATCGGGCTTTGTATCTCATTGCCGGGCAGATCGCCGTTCAGCGCAAGTGGGATCAATGCGAGAGCCGAACTGAGCGCCGTCATCAGGATAGGATTCAAACGATCCATAGAACCTTGCAAGACAGCTTGCTTCAGCGGCACATTCTCTACGGTCCGGAGATGTGTATAGTGGCTGATCAGTAACATACCGTTACGAGTGGCAATACCAAACAGGGAAATGAAACCGATAATAGCCGGAATACTCACCTCGCCAGAAGTCAGCTTCAAGATAAACACACCCCCGATCAGCGCCAACGGCAAGTTCAACAGTACAACACCACTCTCTTTTGCATCCTTAAACTCATTATAGAGCAACAGGAAGATCACCAACAGAGACATCAACGAAGTAAGCAGTAATGTACGGCTGGCGGCCTGTTCACTTTCAAACTGTCCTCCATATTCAATATGATAGCCTTCGGGCAACTGGATGGAAGCATCCACCTTCTGCTGTATCTCATTAACGATACTGCGGAGGTCACGCTCGGAGACATTACCACTGATCACAATCTTACGCTGCACATTCTCACGGTTGATTGTGTTCGGGCCTGTCACAGAACGGATTTCAGCAACATAGCTCAACGGGACTTTCTTGCCGCCTGCATCAATCATCAGATTACGGATATCCTCCATTGTGGTACGGCTTTCATCCGAAGTCTTTACCGTCAGGTCAAATGTCTTGCCGTCGTCATACACCTGGCTGACAGCTTCGCCACCCAACATGACATTGACATACTCCTCAAACTCCGGCAACGTGATGCCATATTGTGCCATCAACTCGCGCTTCGGCGTAATGGTTAGCTGCGGACGCTCGATCTGCTGTTCCACTTTCAAGTCCACCAGACCGGGGATTCCTTGGATGGCTTCCTTGATCTGGTTACCGACCGTAAACATCAGGTTCAGATCCGTACCAAATAGTTTGATTGCGATATTTGCCTCCGTACCGGAAAGCATGGCATCGATACGGTGAGAAATCGGTTGTCCTATTTCGATATTGGCGCCACTGATGGTAGACAGTTTCTTACGGACATCATTCATAACGGCATCTCGGCTACGGTCTTTCAAGACAAATGGGGCTTCGATTTCCGACACATTTACTCCTAAAGCATGTTCGTCAAGTTCGGCACGTCCGGTCTTTCGGGCAACCGTCTGGATTTCGGGAACCTGCATCAGCAGTTCCTCTGCCCGCCGTCCCATCTCGTCCGATTCTTCAAGAGAGATACCCGGAAGAGAACTTACGTTGATCGTAAACGAACCTTCGTTGAACGGCGGCAGGAAGCTGCGCCCTAACGTAAAGAATGTTCCCAATGCGATAAGAAACAAACCAATCGTGCATCCTAACACAATCTTCTTATGTATTAATGCACCATTCAAGGCCCTGCCATATAATTCTTTTAGCTTGCGGGCCACCCAAGCCTCCTTCTCTACTTTCTTGTCCGTAGACTTCCGGTTCAGCAGATAGCTACACAACACCGGAGTCAGCGTCAACGCAACAACCGTAGAGGCAAACAGCGCAACAATAAAGGCGATCCCCAGTGGCACCAACATACGTCCTTCCATCCCATGCAGGAAGAAAAGGGGCACAAAGCTGACCACGATAATGAGTGTCGAATTCAAGATCGGCATACGCACTTCACGAGAAGCATCGAACACGACTTCCAGAATGGAACGCTGCTGATCAGGTGGCAACAAACGATTCTCTCGTATGCGTTTATACACATTCTCCACATCGACAATCGCATCATCAACCAACGAACCGATAGCAATCGCCATCCCTCCCAAACTCATGGTATTGATGGTCAATCCCATATAATGCAACGCCAGTATGGAAACTAACAAGGAAAGAGGTAAGGCAACCAGCGAAATCACCGTCGTACGGACATTCATCAGGAACAGGAACAGGACAATAACAACGAAAAAGCTGCCTTCGAACAAACTATTCTTTACATTATTAATAGAACTGTCGATAAAACGGCTCTGACGGAATATGTCGGTCGAAACATGCACATCGGCAGGCAGATTCTTCTGCAAGTCCGCCATAATCGCATCTAACTTTTCCGTCAAATCGATCGTGCTGGTATTGGGCTGTTTGGTAACCGTAATCAACACGGCAGGTTTCGCCCGTTCGGAAGCAGTTCCAAGCTTCGGACTCTTGCTACCAATCTTCACAGTTGCTATATTTTCCAACAAGACGGGGAAATCTCCGACAGTCTTAACGACTCCCTTTCCGATCTCCTCAGCATTCGCAGTAGAAAGGACACCCCGGATGATGTATTCGTTATCATATTCATAAAGGACACCTCCATTAGCATTCCGGTTCATGTTACGGGTAACGGTCAGTACTTCACCCAGACTGACACCATAATGTTTCATGCGGGCAGGATCGAGCAATATCTGGTATTCCTTGATATCGCCACCGATCACAGCAACTTGCGCCACCCCTCCTGTCGATAGCAATCGGGGACGGATGGTCCAGTCAGCAATCGTACGCAAGTCCATTTGGGTAGTTGGGGTAGTTCGCGAATCGTCCCTACTCCCACTTGCCTCATCGACCGTCAGCCCGATAATCATCATTTCCCCTAAGATGGAAGACTGCGGTCCCAGCGTCGGTTTCCCGACATTCTCCGGCAGACTCTCACTGACTACAGCCAACTTTTCGGAAACGATCTGGCGAGCCCGGTAAATATCCGTTCCCCAATCGAATTCAACCCACACAACAGAAAAACCCGTCGTAGAAGACGAACGGACACGGCGCACATCCATCGCACCATTCACAGCCGTTTCTACCGGAAAAGTGACCAAACGCTCCACCTCTTCGGGAGCCATACCGTTCGCCTCTGTCATAATGACAACGGTCGGCGCATTCAAATCCGGAAACACATCCACATCCGTATGGAAAGCGGTATATGTCCCGGCAATCATCAGCAGCAGGGAACAGATCAGTACAACTAATCTGTTATGCAGCGAGTAATATATTATCTTATTCAGCATAATCTTTTTTTAATTGACAATTGATAATTGACAATTGACAATTAAAGGACACGACAACCAATTGTCAATTGTCCATTGTCAATTGTCAACTCATTAATGGTTATGTGTATGTGCAGGAATTGCATTAGAAGCAGAAGCCAGCTTAATCTGGTAAGCACCGACCGTCACCACTTCGTCGCCAGCTTTCAAGCCACTCAATATCTGAACTTCGGAGCCGTTGTCGGCACCCAATGTCACAGGAACCTTTTTATAGGCTTCTTCATGCACGCGGACAAAGACAGAATAAACACCCTGCTCCTCGATAAGGGCGGAAACAGGGACACTGATTACATTCTGCATCGGAGCAGTAAGCAGATAAATCTCGACAAATGAGCCGGGAATAATAGCTCCTTTGTTATCAAACTCGAATGTAACCGGGACATAAAAAGAGTTAGTATCGGAGGCCTTGCCATAAGAAAGCAGACGTCCATGCAGATCGGATAGTTTATAAGTCACGTTATCGTACGGTGTACGGAAATTAGCGGACTGTACGGAAGGCAAATAGTTGTAATATTTCTCTGAAACCTCCGCACGCAACACCAAGCGGTTATTCTGCGAGATCGTGGCCAAAGGCTGGCCTACCGTCACATAATCGCCCTCTTTCACTTGCAAGTTTTTCAGATAACCGTTCATTGGAGAAACGACCGACACACCGTTAGCGGTCTGTTTTCCTGCCACCGCTTCCCAAGCCACCTTCGCATTCTCGTAATTCAGACGCGCCTGTTCAAAATCCTTGGCAGAGACGATCTTATCCCCTACCAGAGTTTCCATACGTTCATATACTTTCTTTGCATTCTCGTATGCATATTTAGCCTTAGCCGCCACATTACCGTCAGACAAACTGCTCGAAGCAAGACTCAAAATAGCCTGTCCCTTGCGAACCGCCGTTCCATCGACAAACGACAGGTTGCCGAATGTCACCACACCGGGAACCGTAGCTACCACAGTAGACTCCTCTCCCTGCGCAGCCATCACTCGCCCGCTTGTTTTGATCACATCGGTAAAAGCACCCGGCCCAACCTTAGACGTCTGCAGTCCGACCGCTTCCGCCAATGCTTTCTTAAACGAGATTTCACCGGCATGTCCTTCTCCGGCCTCTTCATGTTCGTGATCATGTCCCTCATGTTCATGGTCATGCCCTTCGTGATCGTGGTCGTGTCCTTCCTCGTGTTCATGGGCCTCATGTTCATGCTCTCCATGTGTCGCAGTATTGCCATTGCAACCTGCCAGGATGTAGGCGAAAACCACCCACATTAAATATACCTTTTTCATTATGATTTATGAATTTTGATTTATGATTTGTGAATAAAAGAAAGTCAGTTTATGGTTTATAATTTATGGCTTATCATCAACACATAAATTATAAATCATAAATCAAATTCATACGGAGGCGCACGAAGCCCTGATGCAGAAACAATCCACGTATCATGCAAGGACTCGATGTAGTAAGCCCGGTCATTCTCGAACAAGAGCTTATAAAAGACCGGAGCAGGAGGATTTATATAATCAAACAGGACAAGCAAAGGGAAAAGAAACTGGTTCACGTTTCCATCCGTCACATGCGAGAAAATGGAAGTGTAGAGTGCGATATTATGCCCGCTGCATCCGCAATCATGTGACTCAGGACTCCCATGCCCACCATGAGCAGCCTCGGCTGACAGTGATTTATAGCATGGCAACCCATTACTATGATGATGGTGCGGTACAACTACCGACATAAGCATCACGATACTAACAAGCAGCATCACATATTGATATATTTTCTTTTTAACTCTCATACTTCCGACTACAAAAATAAGAAGTTTTTCATTATTACGCAATTATGCCTCCTAAATTAAATGTATTCACACTCAAAACAAACCTCCGGCCCATTTTTATTTCGTTTTTTGAAACAAAACTCCTTTTTATTGCGTTTATACAAAAGGTGCTATTTTATAATTAAAGAAGGGAGAAATAAGAAAATGATTACAGAAGTTCTCAATAATAATCTGATTGAGGCGATGAGAATCAGAATACCCGACGGTACAAACCTGGCAAAC
>OKWR01001481.1_pt1 | contig 15656 bp, 10 predicted proteins | sample 1607101 | NCBI WGS metagenome assembly OKWR01 (sample SAMN04414076, study PRJEB24778) | human gut metagenome | material: faecal | host: Homo sapiens
CAAGTGCGCGCAGACACAAATCTCGCGATTGAAAAATTTTATTTTTCAATCTTCTCCCTCTCCTGTATCCTGTTTTTTGCGTGGCGAACCAAGTTTTCGTGCATGCATCTCGGGTTTTCTGCCATCCAGCGTGTACCCGTGTACCAGCCATCGGCTCCTCCGCATTTTTACACGGAAAACATCATCAGCGCCAGCTTGGTCAGATGAAGCTCTTCCACGATAATCGTGTCCATCTTTCTGTGAAGCTCTTCACTCTGTACGATTTCGGAAATTTTGTATTCCCGGCTTTCGTAATGCCCATGCTTATGCCTTTTCCCGTCCGCCTCTATCCATACGCTCATCTTAAACGATGCCTTCAGCTCCTGAAACGTCTCATAAGCGAAATCATCCTCTTTCATAAAAAAGATATGATTTTCCATCGTCGTCTCCGGCGAGGTCTCCTTCAACAGATAATGTCGGATGATCGCTTTCCATTTATAAGGAATCTCCTCACTTTTTAACATTTCCTCATAGGAATAACGGGCACCGATATAAATATTTCCAAAATCCTGCAGGACATACTTAAAATCCTGATTTTGCGGCATGTCCATGCGTCAGCCCTCCGATTCCAGAAATTCAATATGATCTGCGGTGATTCTGGCTGCATCCCGAATTTTTTCTTCCGAAATTCCGGTTTCTTCGGACAGCTCTTCCACCGTCACCTTGCGGCCGAGCTCCTTTGACAGTTCCTCCGCTTTTTCCAGAATATCATTGGCATTTTCAGCAAGCTTTTCGCCCGTCTTTTTTTCGGAAGCATTTTCAGAAATATAATTTTCCATCGCCTCCATGATCATGCTGGCGATCGTGCCCTCAGCTTCTTTGGCATTCTGTGCACAGTCCAGCATCTCTGCCGCCATCGTCAGCGCCACATTGCCTTCTCCGATCAGGTCTTCCAGAAAAACGCCCTGTCCGGCGTAGAGCTTTGCAATCTCCGCCACCTGCGGCAGAAAGATTTCGATCATCCGGTGTTTTGCGTCCGCATCGCCCGCCATAGCGGATAAAAGGACCGCTTCTTTCACACCATCCGTCACATCCGCACCAGCCTGCACTGCCTTTAAATATTCTTCCAGATAGTCGATTTCTTCCCGTGTCATATAGTCAAAGGGATCTGCAGGCTGCCCGATGCCGATCTTTTTATTTTTGAGATAGGCAAAAATCATCTCCAGCTGCGGCTCTCCCAGATTCAGCTTTGCCTTGTCAAAGGCCTCTGTAACCTGTTCCTCCGAAAGCATATTTCCCTGCTCCTTTGCAAGCGCTGAAAGCTCTTCCAGTGTTTTTGCAAAAATTTGTTCTTCCCTCATAATTTTCCTCACAAATTTTATAATTTCTCATGCCTGCCCGGACAGCGCCAGCGGATACCGCCGTTTCGCTGCAAAGCCTGCACGCCTTACTTTACATGCTCGTGCGTAAACAGATGATACTGACAATATTCGTAGTTGCCGTTACACTTGGAGCAGAAACGGAATTCCAGATCGTCTCCGTCCAGCTCCGTTCTGCCGCAGATCGCGCATTTGTGCCGCGTAATCCCTTTCGTCTGCCCTGCCGACCGCATCTTCTGATGAAATTCCTGCTGCCGCTTGATCTGCCCCACCGACAGATGCATCTTTCCTTTCGAGCGCAGGAAAAATACCAGGAAGTTCAACAGTGAGAAAATCACCACAATCCAGGTTGCGATACCACCCTGAATGCAGTTTACCAGCAAAATGATGCCGTAAACGATACCGAGCCATTTGACCTTGATCGGAAAAATAAACATCAGCAGCACCTGCACGTCCGGGATGCTGGCCGCACATGCCAGGAAAATGGACATGTTGATATAATAGGTGGAAAACTGTCCAAAATATACTGCACTGCCGTTGTTTAACAGGTACAATCCTGTATACATCGTCGGCTGCGCACCCATCAGCACGCTGTAACCGCACAGGACGAAGGCGCCAAGGATCGTAAACAACAGACCGGAGAACAGATATACATTATATTTGTATGTTCCCCAGATGCGCTCCAACAGACCGCCCAGCGAATAATACAGATACAGCGTGATCAGCACAAAGAAAATATTCGAGCTATCCGGCGGAATCAGGATCCAGGTAACCAGTCTCCAGACCTGCCCTTTTAACACGAGGAACGGGTCAAGCATCAGATACTGATACCCTGCGGGCACCAGATACTGCATCAGATAACCGATTCCGTAACAGATAATCAGATAAAGCGTAAGATTCGGAATGGCATATTTTTCCAGCTTCCGTCTCAGTCCATTATGTTGATTCATAGGATAATGTTCCTTTCCTTCTATAATAGCAGACGCATTTTTGCGCGCTGCCGTTTCGGGTTTTCCATAAAAATTTATGAAAGACTGTGTTTATGATATCATTCCAACAAAAAAAAGGCAACGATGTGCCTTTTTATTTTATCGTTTTTATAATTCTTTAAGAAATCAAAAATTTCCCACTTTATACAAATTTTAGCAAATTTTTAGCAAATCACCGATTGAAACCTGAAAAATCCTGTCGTATAATGATTCAGACTCAAAAAAGAAGAACTATCACACATTTAATAGGAAGAAAGTGACAAGCGCTTATGAATCAAATGCAATATACCCTCGGAATCGACATCGGTTCCACCACAGTTAAAATCGCCATTCTGGACGAAAATCACCAGATTCTGTTCTCCGATTATAAACGGCATTTTGCCAACATTCAGGAGACTCTTTCTGACCTTCTGAAAGATGCCTATACAAAACTCGGCAATATCACCCTGCATCCGATGATCACCGGCTCCGGCGGTCTGACCCTTGCAAACTATCTGCAGGTTCCTTTTGTACAGGAGGTTATCGCTGTATCGACGTCCCTGCAGGAGCTGGCACCCAAAACAGATGTTGCCATCGAACTTGGCGGAGAGGACGCCAAGATTATTTATTTCGAAAATGGGAATGTTGAGCAGCGTATGAACGGCATCTGCGCCGGCGGTACCGGTTCCTTCATCGACCAGATGGCTTCCCTGCTGCAGACAGATGCTGCCGGCCTGAATGAATATGCAAAAAGCTACCGCTCCCTTTATACCATCGCGGCGCGCTGCGGCGTATTTGCAAAATCTGATATCCAGCCGTTAATCAATGACGGCGCGACCAAAGAAGACCTTTCTGCTTCCATTTTCCAGGCAGTTGTCAATCAGACCATCAGCGGTCTTGCCTGCGGTAAGCCCATCCGCGGACATGTCGCATTTCTCGGCGGTCCGCTGCACTTTTTATCCGAACTGAAAAAAGCTTTCATCCGCACGCTGAACCTGGATGACGAACACATCATCGACACGGCCAATTCCCACCTTTTCGCCGCCATTGGTTCCGCCTTAAATGCAAAGGAGGACGTCTTTTACACGATGGAGGAAATGGTCAACAAGCTTTCCTCCGGCATCAAGATGGAATTTGAAGTAGAACGTATGGAGCCGTTGTTTGCCTCCCAGGAAGAATATGACGCCTTCTGCAAACGTCATGACAGCCACTGCGTCAAAACCGCGCCGCTCGAAACCTATACCGGTAACTGCTATCTGGGTATCGATGCAGGTTCCACAACGACAAAAGCGGCCCTCGTCGGAGAGGACGGCTCTTTGCTGTACTCTTTTTATTCCAACAACAACGGCAGTCCGTTAAAGACCGCCATCGGTGCGATCCAGGATATCTATAAAAAGCTGCCCGCCGGTGCAAAAATCGTCCGTTCCTGTTCTACCGGCTACGGTGAAGCCCTGATGAAAGCCGCATTCTTGCTGGATGACGGTGAGGTTGAGACGGTTGCGCATTATTACGCTGCTGCTTTCTTTGATCCGAAGGTAGACTGTATCCTCGATATCGGCGGTCAGGATATGAAATGTATCAAGATCAAAAATCAGACCGTAGACAGCGTACAGTTAAACGAGGCATGTTCCTCCGGCTGCGGCTCCTTTATCGAGACGTTTGCAAAATCCTTAAACTACAGCGTTCAGGACTTCGCCAAGGCTGCGCTGTTTGCAGAACACCCCATCGATCTGGGTACGCGCTGTACCGTATTTATGAACTCCAAGGTAAAACAGGCGCAGAAGGAAGGCGCTTCCGTTTCCGATATTTCAGCCGGACTGGCTTATTCCGTTATCAAAAACGCGTTATTTAAAGTCATCAAGGTGTCCGATGCTTCCGAGCTGGGCAGTCAGATCGTCGTTCAGGGCGGTACCTTCTATAACGATGCCGTACTGCGCAGCTTCGAAAAGATCGCAGGCTGTGAGGCGATCCGTCCCGACATCGCCGGCATCATGGGCGCATTCGGCGCAGCTTTAATAGCTCGCGAGCATTACACGGACGGCTATCAGACCTCCATGCTTTCGATTGACGCGATCAATTCCCTGGAATTCGATACCAGCATGGCAAAATGTAAAGGCTGCACCAACAACTGTCGTCTGACAATCAACCGTTTCTCCGGCGGCCGTCAGTATATCTCCGGCAACCGCTGCGAGCGTGGCCTTGGCAAGCAGAAAAACCCGAATCAGGTACCGAACTTATTCGACTACAAATTAAAACGGCTGTTTTCCTACGAACCTCTGACCGCTGACCAGGCGCCCAGAGGACCGGTCGGCATCCCGCGCGTTTTAAATATGTATGAAAACTATCCGTTCTGGTTTACATTTTTTACAAAACTGGGCTATCAGGTCATCCTGTCCCCCGCTTCCAACCACAACATTTATTCACTGGGCATCGAATCCATTCCCAGCGAATCCGAATGTTACCCGGCAAAGCTTGCCCACGGTCATGTGACCTGGCTCATTAAACAGGGCGTTCCGTTCATCTTCTACCCGGCGCTGTTCTATGAAAGAAATGAGACCCCGGATGCCAATAACCACTACAACTGCCCGATCGTTACATCCTATTCGGAAAATATCAAGAACAATGTGGAGGAAATTGGCCGCGGGGAAGTGAAATTTAGAAATCCCTTCATGGCGTTTTCTTCCCTTGAAGTCGCTACCGAGGCGCTGATCAAGGAATTTTCTGACATTCCTGCAGCAGAGGTCACTGCCGCAGCCCGTGCAGGCTGGGATGAAATGACAGCTGCCCGGGACGATATGCGCAAAAAAGGCGAAGAGGTCCTGGCGTGGATGGAGGCAAATCACAAACGCGGCATCGTGCTGGCAGGCCGTCCCTACCATGTCGATCCTGAAATCAACCACGGTATTCCGGAACTGATTACTTCCTACGGGCTGGCTGTCCTGACGGAGGATTCCGTTTCTCACCTCGGTCACCCGGACCGTCCGCTGATCGTTTCCGACCAGTGGATGTACCACTCCCGCCTGTATGCGGCGGCAGCCTATGTCCGCACCCGAGACGATCTGGATCTGATCCAGCTCAACTCCTTTGGCTGCGGTCTGGACGCTGTCACCACCGATCAGGTCAACGACATTCTCTCCGGCTCCGGCAAGATTTATACCTGTTTAAAGATCGACGAAGTCAACAACCTCGGTGCGGCAAGAATCCGTGTCCGCTCCCTGCTTTCTGCAATCCGTGTCCGCGAAAAGAAGCATCAGGAACGCAAGATCATGCCGACCAACTTAAACCGCGTCATCTTTACAGAAGAAATGCGCAAAGACTACACGATCCTCTGTCCGCAGATGTCCCCGATCCATTTCGATCTGCTGGAACCCGCTTTCCGGTCCTGCGGCTATAATTTCGAAGTATTAGATAATGATAATCGTCATTCCGTTGACATTGGCTTAAAATACGTCAACAACGACGCCTGCTATCCGTCCCTGTGTGTTGTCGGCCAGATCATGGATGCCCTGCTTTCCGGTAAATATGACCTGCACAAGGTTGCGGTTGTTATCACCCAAACCGGCGGCGGCTGCCGTGCAACCAACTACATCGGTTTCATCCGCCGTGCATTGGAAAAAGCCGGTATGGAATACATTCCGGTCGTTTCCATCAACATGGGCGGCATTGAGACAAACCCCGGATTTAAACTGGATGCAAACCTTCTGACCCGTGCGGCCTTCGGTGCAATCTTCGGCGATATTTTCATGCGCTGTGTTTATCATATGCGCCCCTACGAAAAAGAGCCCGGCTCCGTCAACGCGGTTCATCAGAAGTGGATAAAAAAGTGCCAGAATTTCCTGTCCACGAAAAAGCTTCCGAACTACTTCACCTTCCGCAAAATGTGCCGTGAAATAGTTGACGACTTTGACCGTATCCCGATCACAGACGAGAAAAAGCCCCGTGTCGGCATTGTCGGCGAGATCCTGGTTAAATTTGCCCCGGCAGCAAACAACCATCTGGTAGAACTGCTGGAATCGGAAGGCGCTGAAGCCGTTGTACCTGATCTGCTCGATTTCATGCTGTACTGCTTCTACAACCAGATTTACAAGGCAGAGCATCTCGGCACGAAAAAATCGACCGCCAAAATCGCTAAGATGGGAATCTGGGCAGTCGAAAAAATCCGCGGTGCGGCAACCGATGCGCTCAAAAAGAGTAAAAACTTCACGCCGCCATCTTCTATTTATGATCTGGTGTCCTACGCAGAGCCCATCGTATCCATCGGCAACCAGACCGGTGAAGGATGGTTTTTAACCGGTGAAATGGTCGAGCTGATCCACGAGGGTGTCAATAATATCGTTTGCACCCAGCCCTTTGGCTGTCTGCCCAACCACGTTGTCGGCAAGGGTGTCATCAAAGAGCTTCGCCGCCGCTACCCGCAGTCCAACGTCGTTGCCATCGACTATGACCCCGGCGCCAGCGAAGTAAACCAGTTGAACCGTATCAAACTGATGCTCTCTACCGCGCAGAAAAACCTTAAAAAAGAACAGAACCTACGATCATAAAATACCGGGCTTCTAATGTTTTGAACGCATTGGAAGCCCGGTATTTTTATCCTTTCCGCATCTGCCTCCGATAAGCGCTCGGTGTCAGATTCATATGACGTTTGAAGAATTTACAGAAATAAAACTGATCGGAAAAATGCAGGATCTCCGCGATCTCTGCGATGCTGTAATCCTCGGACAGGAGCATTCTGCAGGCCTGCCCTGCGACAAGCCGTTCCAGATATTCACCCGGAGAAATCCCGGTTTCTGCACGGAACCGGCGTGTGAGTGTGCTTTCCGAAACATGGAGCTGTTGTGCCAGCGTCCGCACATGTGTCGCTGCACTGACCGGATTCTGCGCGAGCTCAAACATCTGTCCGATTAAGGGGGAGTGCTCTTTTAACTCCTCCCCATCCAACTTTGCCTGCTCCAAAAATCCCGCAAGGGTTTCCCAAAGCATTCCCTGCAGCCGGATCGCATCCGTCATGGTTTCACTCTGATACAGTCCCTTGACCCTCGCAATTTCCCCTGTCTGTTCTTTTCGCTCATACAGCTGCCGGACCCCATACAATAAATCTGTTCCATCGCTGCAAAGTACATTCAGATGAAAAAAAAGCTGTTCCATTGAGGACTCACAGAAATATCCAAAGGTCATGCCTGCCGGAACCAGCCAGACGCTCCCTTTTTTCAGGACAATTCTCTGACCGTTTACGGTCAGGATGCCCTCCCCGTCAACGATGTAATAAATGCGGGAAAACGGAGAACATACCTTCGGTTCCTTCCAGTCCTGCCCGACAATGGCATGTCCTGCATATATAATATTCAGCTCCAGATTTTTCCATATCCGGATCGCATTCTGATTCTGTGTGATCTGCAAGTTTTTCAGTCCTTTTCTATCTTTTTATCTTCTATCCGGGCTGCGTGAATATTCCATATTTTTACATCCTTTTGCCATGTTCCTATTGCCCGGTATTTCTTACAATAATGCCATAAGGATTCGTACTTTACAACACTTTTTGAAACGGAGGATTCTGCCATGAGCAGCTACAAAACACTTCCTACCCCCGGCGATACCGCATGGTTTACCCATGATCGCTTCGGCATGTTCATTCATTTCGGCTTATACGCCATGCCCGCGCGCCACGAATGGGTCAAAAATTACGAAGAGATCCCGGAAGATCACTACGATCTCTATTTTAAACACTTTAATCCGGATCTGTACGACCCGAAGGAATGGGCAAGACAGGCAAAAGCGGCAGGCATGAAATATGTCGTCATGACAACAAAACATCACGAGGGCTTCTGCCTTTTTGACAGCAAATATACCGATTACAAGTCCACCAACACCCTCTGCGGCAAAGACCTGATCCGCGAATATGTGGATGCGTTCCGTGCAGAAGGGCTCCATATCGGTTTTTATTACTCCCTGATCGACTGGCATCATCCGGAATTCCCGATTGATCCCTTACATCCCCGCAGAGATGATTCGGACGCTTACGAGCAGAGCAAAGGCCGCGACATAAAAAAATATGCGCAGTACATGCGGGATCAGGTGACCGAGCTTTTAACCAACTACGGTAAGATTGACATCCTTTGGTTTGACTTCTCTTATTCCCAGAACAACGGAACCGGCGATAAAGCATGGCAGAAAGGCAAAGGTAAGGACGACTGGGAGGCAGAAAAGCTGATCGCAACTGCACGCGCCCTGCAGCCCCATATCATCATCGACAACCGCACAGAAATTGATCAGGATCTCTGGACACCCGAACAGTACGAGCCCGACCAGTGGGTACGCGACAAAAAAACCGGCGAGCTCGTTACCTGGGAAGCCTGCCACACCTTTTCCGGCTCCTGGGGATATTTCAGAGATGAACAGACCTGGAAATCTCCCGAAATGCTCATCCGCCTGCTCGTCAACACCGTTTCCCGCGGCGGCAACCTGCTGATGAACGTCGGCCCCACCTCCAGAGGCTATCTGGATTACCGCGCGGAAGAAGCCCTGAAGGTATTCGCTGACTGGATGAAATACAACAGCCGCTCGATTTATGGCTGCACGATGGCAGAACCAGAATTTAAAGAACCCAGAGATTGCCGCCTGACCCAGAGTGAAGACGGCAAACGTCTCTATCTGCATCTGTTCGCTTATCCCTTCGGCTATCTGCGCGTTCCCGGTCTTGGCGGCAAGGTGGAATACGCACAGTTTTTGCATGACGGCAGCGAAGTCCGCTTCACCGACGGCACGGACTGCTTCTTCTTAACAGATGACCCGGAGGCTGCAAAGGATCTGGTCTTCTATGTTCCCAACGTAAAGCCCCATACCCTCGTTCCGGTTATTGAGATTTTCTTAAAAGACTGAGTTGGTTTTTTTTCGAATCTGTAGTACAATAAACAGGCTGATAGATCTTTTTCTGTCAGCCTATTTTCAGTTCCTGACAACAGTTTTTTTATCCGCTGACGCTTTTTCAAGCCGTCTGCAGAACGGAGTGTATCATGAAAAACTTCAAAGCCCGCCTGGCGGGAATCCTGGCATGTCTGCTTCTTTTTATCGTTCCGCTGCAGGCAGATGCCGGATGGAACGCTTCCCCGCTTCCTGCCGCCTCCATCAACACAGTGTTCGGGGATTCCACCTACTTAAATCCGGAATGGATGACGAAAAAGGTGACCATCACCTGGAACGGAAACACCTGGATGACCGGAATGGATGCGTTTAAGGATATGCCGGTTCGTCTGACCAACAATAACGGCGCGATCGACTGCACCTTTTTAAACACGGCGGTTTTCCAGTCCTACTTTTCCGCAATCAACGCGTCTATCGCCTCCATGACGACAACCGCAGCGGTTCCGGTATTCGATAACGGCGCCGGAAGCTATATCCGTATAAGCGGTACTCAGCACATGGAAGCAGTCTCCTCGATGCCCGACTGGCTCGCCCAGATGCTCCATAACCTGATTCTGACCGGGCAGTGCACCGATATCACGCTGGAATTAAACGATTCCATGATGACACAGGTACTGGACAGTGGAACGGTTTCCACCAGCTCTGACTTTGTTCTGGCAGGCACCTGCACGACCAGCTTTCAAACGAGCGGGGCAAACCGCAGCAATAACATCGCTGTGGGTGCGTCCCGGTTAAATAATCTGATTGTCATGCCCGGTCAGACAGTTTCTGTCAGCGACACAATTCTGCCCAGAACCCGTGCAAACGGCTACAAAGAAGCCGGTGTCTATGTAAATGGTGCCCATACAACCGGTCTTGGCGGCGGTGTCTGCCAGATCTCCTCTACCGTTTACAATGCAGTAAAAAATGCCGGTCTTACCGTCGTACAGCGCAATCCGCACAGCATGCCGGTAAGCTATCTTCCCAAGGGTCTTGACGCCGCAATCGCTGCAGGCTCCAAGGATCTCAAATTCCGCAACGACTACACGACGCCGGTTGTCCTGTATACCGACACTTCCAACAAGCACCTGACCGTCAACGTCCTTGTCTGGAATCAGGAGCTTGCCGGACGCAGCTTTAAGCTGTGGGCAAAGCAGACCGGAGCACTGAGCGCCGACACTTACTTTACGACCTATCTGAATGGCAAAGAAATCAGCACGCAGTTTGTCGGCACCTCCCGCTATAATCCTTACCGCGAAGCGGTAAACGACGACTGAGCGGCTGATAGAAACAGCCGGGCGTTTCCCAAAAAGCGTCCGGCTGTTTCTATTCATAACAATAGAAATAGAATGCTTGCAAAGCGTGCATTCTATTGTTTATATCGCAGCGACCCTACAGACGCCAGCGCATCTAGATGATAATACACACCATTCCGCCCGTCGAATCGTTGACAATCTTTTGCATCGTATCCTGCAGCTTTTCCTGGCTTTCTTCCCCGATCATAGAAATCTTTGTACGAATACCATCGTTGACCAGCTGCTCCACAGTTTTTCCGAAAATATTCGTTTCCCAGATGCCGTCCTGTTTTCCCGTCTCATCGATATAACCGATCAGGTCTTTCGCCTGCTGCTCTGTCCCGACGATCGGGGCGATTTCCGTCACAACCGTTGCGCGGATAAAGTGTAAAGACGGACTTTCTGCACGGATTTTCACTCCAAACTTGTTTCCATGCCGGATGACCTCCGGCTGCTCCAGATGGATTTCCTCCCGGCACGGCAGCACCACTCCATATCCCTTTGTATGCACCGCCTCCATCGCAGACGCAACGCGGTCGTATTCCTGTTTTCTGCCGGAAAGCACGCGCAGTGTGTGCAGAAGCTCCTGCGCATTCTCAATTTTTTCCCCCGCATATTCACTGAGCATTTCATAATAATAGCGTTCTTCGATGTCTAAAAGCACCCGCACGCAGCCGTCCGCAAGATCAATCCGTTCCGTCATACATCTGCGGACATACTCCGAGGAAAGGACGATCGGATGCTCCGCCACGTCTCGGATCGTGCGAATTTTCCCGGTCAGCTCCCGAATTTTTTCGATCAGCCCGGTCTTTAACGGATGGGAAAACGGAAGCATTTCGACCCATTTCGGCATGTAAAATTCCACGCGGCTGACCGGAAATTCATAGAGAATCTGCTCCATGATCTGCCGGATATCCTCTTCCGAAAGCTGTGCACAGTTGACCGGCATTGCAGCGACGCTATGCTGTTTTTCAATCCGCTCTGCCGCCTCCCGTGCGGTACGGCTTGACGGATGCGAGGAATTGACGAGCACCAGAAACGGCTTATGCAGCTTTTTTAATTCCGAAATCGCCTGATTTTCCGCATCCAGATAGGTTTCCTGCGGCAGATCAGAAAAGCTTCCGTCCGTCGTCACAACGACGCCGATCGTCGAATGGTCGGTGATAACTTTTCTTGTGCCCAGCTCTGCAGCCTGCGTAAAGGGAATCTCGTGATCGTACCACGGCGTTTTAACCAGCCGCTCTGCACCGTCCTCCAGATGTCCTGCAGCGCCCTCGACCATAAAGCCTACGCAGTCCACCAGACGAACGCGGATCGTAACCTCTCCCGCAAGCTTTAACTCTACCGCCTCCTGCGGGATAAATTTCGGCTCCGTCGTCGTGATCGTCCGTCCGCCTGCGCTCTGGGGCAGCTCATCCTGTGCCCGCGTTTTCTGTGCTGCATCTTCCATATAAGGAAGCACTGCAACATCCATAAACCGTTTAATAAAAGTCGATTTCCCGGTACGCACCGGCCCTACAACTCCTATGTAAATCTCCCCGCCTGTCCGCTTTTGCATATCGCGGTATAGATTTTGTGTATCCAAATGATCCGACTGCAGATTTTCCATATAAAAAATCCCCTTCCGTCTGTGCTGTTACATGATATGCACCGGAAGGGGATTTCATTCATTTGCTTTTTTAATTATCGGAACGCCAAAACAGTCAGTTTTATGCCATTACGATCTTCTTAAAGCTCTTTTTGCCGCGCTTTAAGGTGATGCCTTCGCCCTGCAGATCTTCTCCCGCATACTGGGTCTTTACGTCTGTTACCTTTTCGCCGTTTACAGATACGCCGCCCTGTTCTACGCTGCGGCGTGCTTCGGAACGGGATGCGGACAGACCGGATTTTACCAGCAGTCCTAAAATATCGATGCTGCCGTCCTGTAAATCTGCCTCCGTCAGTGTTGTGGTCGGGATATCTGCGTCTGCGCCGCCTGCAAACAGTGCCTTTGCACCGGCTTCTGCCTTGTCAGCCTCTTCCTTACCGTGTACCAGCTCGGTCAGCTCGTGGGCCAGGATTTCCTTTGCAGTGTTTAACTGGCTGCCTTCCCAATGCTCCATCTCCAGGATCTGCTCGATCGGCAGGAAGGTCAGCATCTTTAAGCACTTCATAACATCTGCATCGGAAACGTTTCTCCAGTACTGGTAGAACTCGAACGGGGAGGTTTTATTGGGATCCAGCCATACTGCACCCTTCTGGGTCTTGCCCATCTTCTTGCCCTCAGAGTTTAACAGCAGGGTAATGGTCATCGCATATGCGTCTTTTCCGAGCTTTCTGCGGATCAGCTCCGTGCCGCCCAGCATATTCGACCACTGGTCGTCGCCGCCGAACTGCATGTTACAGCCATATTTCTGGTACAGCATGTAGAAGTCGTAGCTCTGCATGATCATGTAGTTGAATTCCAGGAAGCTCAGTCCCTTTGCCATACGCTGTTTATAGCACTCTGCACGCAGCATGTTGTTAACGGAAAAGCATGCGCCGACCTCTCTGAGCAGCTCTACATAATTCAGCTTCAGAAGCCAATCCGCATTATTGACCATCAGTGCTTTTCCATCGGAAAAATCGATAAAACGGCTCATCTGCTGCTTGAAGCAATCACAGTTATGCTGGATCGTTTCCGGGGTCAGCATCTGGCGCAGATCACTTCTGCCGGACGGATCACCGACCATACCGGTACCGCCGCCGATTAAGGCGATCGGCTTGTTACCTGCCATCTGCATCCGCTTCATCAGGCACAGCGCCATGAAATGACCGACATGCAGGCTGTCTGCAGTAGGGTCAAAGCCGATATAAAAGGTCGCCTTACCGTTGTTGATTAACTCCTTGATTTCTTCTTCGTCTGTCAGCTGCGCCAGAAGTCCTCTGGCTTTGAGTTCGTCAAATACTGTCATTTTCGTGTTCCTCCTGCTTTATAATACGATTGAAACAAGAATCCTGCTTCGCAGGATTCTTAAGCCTGCGGCGGGTCGCGTAAGCGACATATTTCCATTCCGCCGCAGTGCAATCCTCGCAGAGCGTTTTTATCGTATAGAAGCGAATCTTTTTATACGATAAAAAAGGCCCTCATCCTGTAAAAGGACGAGGGCCAACGCTTCGTGTTACCACCTTTTTTCACAGACAGCTCACACTGCCTGCCTCATGAAGTACGGCTCCGAATATGCTTCTGATACAGATTCAAAGCGATACCCCTGCCTGATAACGGCTGCATGCGCCGCTGCAGCCTACTCCGTAACAACCGTTTTGGTGCAGAACTCCGGGATGTATTCGGACTGTCATTCCCTGCGCCTCTCATCAGCCGGCTGCTTTCTGTAGGTTCCGTCTCAGTCTTACTCTTTCCCATCTCAGTCTTTTTTGTTATAACAACAGAGGATTTTTCTGTCGTTTGCTTCATTGGTTCGGATTGTAGCACAGTTTCTTTCCGGCTGTCAAGCCCCTGTTCCGAAATTTCTGGAATCACCCCTCCGACGTTCCATCCACCAGCGTATCGAAGACGAAGCTGTGTCCGTGATCCTCTGAGCGGTACCGCGCCAGATGTAGGCTGTCGCCGCCGTCATAATCTCCGTCCGCGCCCTGTCCGCACAGCACATAGATCACGCCGTCTTTTTCATAAGGCATCTTGGGATAATCATAGGGCGCGACGATATTTCCAATGCTGTCCGTATAGGTTTTGTGGGCAAATTCTACCTGTTCGTAATGCTCTCCGCCGTCTTCCGTCACATATAACACCGCGGCATCCCCACCGTTGTGGGAAAGCGTCGCAAAGCCAAACATTTCATCGAGAAATGTAAATTCTACGCTGCCGCCCATCTGTCCGCCGAAGGGATCGCTGCTGACTACCTGCCAATGCGCCCCGCCGTCCGTGCTTTTAATCAGACCATAAAACCGACTGCCCAGCGCCGCATCCTCGACGATCATCTGATATCGGATCTTCGTGCCCTCTACGGAAGCCTCTGCCTCGCTCTCGCTGTGCAGCCAACCGGCATCCGCACCTTCGTCCCAGCTCTCTTCGTCGTTACTCTGGCTGCCTGTGCCGGCATCCGTATCCTCTGCATCCACACCAAATGCCGCATCAAAGGAGCTGTCCGGATTTTCTGCCCAGGTCGCCTGTCCAATATCCTCTACTCCTCCGGCGTCAGACCAGTCTCTGTCGCCGTCTACATCTTCCTGTCTGGAAAGAATAATCGGTTCTTCATCCAAATCAGCCTTGCAAATCGTCATACTTCCGCTGCCGATCAATCCGCTGTCTCCCCAGACGCAGTCTTTATTCAGCACGACAAAGTAATCCGCCTGCGTTCCGTCCTTCAGAATCATTCCGATCGTACCATAGCGTTCGCATTCCGGCTCTCCGTACCAGGAGGTCACCGTTTTCCCGGAAAGTCTGACCCAGGCGTCCTTTACCGCATCTTGACCGCCGACGCTGAGGGTCCATGTCTGTCCATCTGCGTCCGTTCCTTCCCAAATACCGTGCATCGTGCTGAGGGGATCCACATAGGCGATATCGTCCATGCTGCGGCTGCCATAGGTCGCAAGATACGCCGCCGGGTTGCCGTCCGTATCGGTTCCGTACAGTGCACAGGCATCCTCTTGCAGCCAGCGGCTGTTTACCTTGCTGTCTGCTGTAAAAGGCAGAAGCTCTTTTTGATACCGGAAAAACCCTTTATATGGGCGGTTTAACATCAACTGTCCGGTTTCTTCGTCTTTTTCCAGGATCACCTGATAATTTCCGGCAGGGGAGCGCAGCACCTGAAGCTGTCCGGTCTCAGACAGTCCGCTGCAGACAACGACTCCGATGCCTGCAACGATAACGCACCCTATCGCCGCTATTTTCTTTTTGCCCGACGCCGGAAGCTGACAGAGCACCGCAAGCACCGTAAAAACCACTGCCCCTGTCAATACTGCCGTCTGCATCCAAGGATGCATCCACTGATAGCCTCTCGGCAGGATGATTTTTTCATATCCATATTCTACGATGAGGCAGGCAATGGCTGCCAGAGCAGCACACACGGTTCCTGCCAGCCAAAACCCGCGGTTTTTATTCTGTTTCATAAATAAAATCCTTTCGTTTGCCATAGGCGGAAACCCACTACCTTTAGGTG
>OKWR01001503.1_pt1 | contig 15363 bp, 6 predicted proteins | sample 1607101 | NCBI WGS metagenome assembly OKWR01 (sample SAMN04414076, study PRJEB24778) | human gut metagenome | material: faecal | host: Homo sapiens
TGGACTTAATCAAGAGCAACTTTTCTATTAATAGATTACATGAGAAGTAAGCAGTGTTGAGAGAGAAGTAATCAACAAAGCTTACTTCTCTGCGTCGTTAGCATAGATACACCACAAGAATATCAATTGGTATACAACTTTATAGGTCTTATATCAATGATAAACACATGGCTTAAATATGCATATTGATAAACGTACGGCATGAAAATAAAACTGATTGCATTATTTATAATGATGAGATCATTGAAAAATGGAAGAGGCAGACTCTTGGATTGTGTGAACTTAGTAGTGAAGTAATTGTTGAAAAATAGAGGTACTTGATAAAATAGAGTTGCATTTTCCGTATAAAAACGTATCTTTGTGTAAAGAGAATCAAAGACATCGATTATTAATGGCTATTTTCTTTCGCACTGCGAAACAAAACATATAAGCGATTGCCTGATATTTAATAGATGATATTAATGATTAACACAATGAAAATGCGCTTGATTTTTCCTTTTGTTCTATTGATTTATTCATTGATCTGTCAGGCAGATGGTGGTAAAGATTCATATATCTTCCGGAAAGTAGATTATCAGCAAGGATTATCTAATAGCGCTGTGCTTTGTCTTTTTCAAGACAATACAGGGTTGATGTGGTTCGGTACTTACGATGGAGTCAATTGTTATGACGGCAGAAGCATGGAAGTTTTCCGTTCCGATTTTTCAGCTCCCAAGGCTTTGAGTAACAACGTAATCCATTCTATTCAGCAGGCGGATAATAATTGTTTGTGGATTTCTACTCATTTGGGGATTAATCGTCTTTCACAGAATTCACGGCAAGTTGTCGGATATTATGACTTTACAGATGATTATTATCTACATTCCAATTCAAAAGGAAACACATGGGTGGTGAGTCATGGTGGAATTTTCTACTATAATACATCTTATAAACGATTTGTACAGATTAAGAATCTGAAAGTACCCGTAGAAGATATGGATAAACGGGCGTTCGTCACGGATGATGGTGTTTTGTGGATTTTCACTCAACAAACAGGGGAACTGTTACAGGTGTCGCAGGATGCTTTTGATTGTGACACATTATCAATTCATTCAACTGTTTCATCTACTAATTTTCATGCGAAACCTATTGAAGATGTCTTTTATCAGAATGGCGTTCTTTGTTTTATCGATAGTGAGCATGATCTTTATGTTTATGATATTTCCCGACAATCTAAAATTTATATTCGTAATCTTTCTTCATTAGTGCAGAAGAATGGAACTATTGCAGGAATAGCCCTTTTCTATGAAGATATTATTATTGGTTTTCGAACGAATGGGTTAGTCCGTCTCCGTACTTCACAAAAATATAAAGAAGAAGTGGTCGACCGGAATGTACGTATATATAGTATTTATCGAGATCCTCATCAGAATGTCTTATGGGTTGCTTCAGACGGACAAGGAACGATTATGTATGCTAAGAAATATTCTATTGCCACCAATTTGATGCTCAATCAACTGTCATCTAACTTAAGCAGGCAGGTACGTTCTGTTATGACAGACAATAGTGGTGGGCTATGGTTCGGGACGAAAGGTGATGGACTGTTGCATATACCGGATTATCGTGAGAATGAGGAGGCTTCTGCCGTTACAGTTTACTCTCCTGAAGGAAAGCAAAATGTTGTGTCTTATATACGATGGAATAAAGAATTTCCCGTTTATAAATTGGTTCAAAGCCGTTATATGGATGGCTTTTGGATAGGATCTGGAGATCCGGGACTATTTTACTATTCTTTTGAAGACAAAGCTTTGCATTCTGTGGAGAATCTGCCGGCACAACCCACCGAGATACATGGCATTTATGAGGAAAATGATAGTGTACTTTATGTGGTGACAGCCGGTTCCGGTTTTCATAAATTAATACTTGAGAAGCAGGCAGGTACCATTCGTTTCAAGTCGCAGAAAAGTTATCATTTTTTTTACGGTCAGCGAGAAATTACGATGTTCTATCCAATGTTGCCCGAAGGGGATTCTATTTTGTGGCTTGGCAGTCGGGAGAAAGGACTCGTACGGTTTGATAAGCGGACTGAAGAATATAAAGTGATTTCTTTGAAAGAAATGCTTCATAAGTCGGTAGACGATGTGCTCAGCCTGTATCGGACCAAAGAAGGGTTGTTATATGTAGGGACAACATCAGGATTGGTATGTCTGAATTCTAATGGCAAACAGATGAAAGCTACCTATATCGGACGGGAGCAAGGTTTGCTCAATGATATGATTCATGGTGTACTTGAAGATGAGAACGGACTCTTATGGCTTGGTACGAATCGGGGGCTGATTAAATATAATCCGATAAATGGCTCATCACATGCCTACTTTTACAGTGCAGGTGTTCAAATCGGTGAGTTTAGTGATGATGCTTATTACATGTGTCCATATACACAGGAGCTTTTTTTCGGTGGGATTGACGGGTTGCTTTATTTGGATAAAGAGGTGCAGGCTGCTCCGGAATTTTATCCGGATATTTTGTTACGTAAGTTGACTGTTGGACATACGCAAGTGGTTCAGGGAGATGGAGATTACTATACAGACAATGGTAAGGCATTACAGTTGAAGGGGACGGAGGTTTCATTTGCACTTTCTTTTGTTGTTCCGGATTTTTTATCAGGAGAAGATATAGAATATTCTTACCAGTTGGAAGGATATGATAAGGATTGGACCTCTTTTAGTAGTATTAATGAAGCCTCATATACAGGAGTGCCGGCAGGTGATTATATCTTTAAGGTACGCTATAAGAGGGATGTATTTGATACGGAATATCGGCATTTTTCTATTCCGGTATATATCCTTTCTCCCTGGTATCGATCGGTGGCGGCTTATTTGGTTTATTTGATCATTTTCTTGTTGCTGTTAGGGTACGTGATATATTTACTACGTAAAAACTACCTTCAGGAACGGATGATGAAAACACTGATGGGGACAGAAAGTTGCCGGAAATCCGAGACTGTATATACAAACCGTAGGATGCTTGAAGATTTTACTCTTATTTATAATTATTGTGACCAATTGCGTGCAGAGAATCTTTCTTATGAGCAATGTCTTGAGAAAGTGTCACTGATACGCGAAACTGTGATGAACGCACTTCTTAATCCTGACGCTCTGTTTTTGGAAGAACTTAAACAATTCTTTCCGGATCGGTTTATTGTTTCTGCACGTATGAGTATACAGGGAGTTTCTCAAGAGGTGTTGCGTACGTTGGAAGAACAAGGGATTGATCATTCTTCTATATCGTCAATGATTCCGGAACACTTAACATTTCCAGTTTACAAGAATGCATTATACAGTATTCTTTATTGCTGTTATCTCCGGATTACTGAAATGAAAGGTACTCATGGCGTAATAGTAGAAATGTCAGAACTGGATGGTAAGATGCAGCTACATTTTTCTTCTAAAGATGCTACTGCGAAAGCGTTGTATGAATATCTTTCAGATAAAGCTTCTTCAGTGACGGAGAAAGATTCCGATCATGTGTTCGCTGTGCATTTACTTTTAGGTTTTGTACGGTCAGCTTTGGAACGTATTCATGCCGTTCTTCGTTATGATGATGATGAGAGTGGTAGTCGGTTGACGATTATCTTTGAACCGGCGATCTTGACAGTGGCAGGTGAACAAGGGAAGAAAACTGTGCTTTTGTTGGAAGACAGAGATGAAATGACTTGGTTGATTAGTAATTTCCTGGCTGATGAATATGTGGTTCATCAAGTAAAGAGTGTGCAGCTTGCTTTTGACGAAATTCGTCGGTCGGCTCCGGCTCTATTATTAGTGGATATGACAATGTATGCCAATGCTGAAAGTACTTTTATGGAGTATGTTAGCCGGAATCGTACTCTGCTTTCAAAGACAGCTTTTATTCCATTGTTAACCTGGAAAGTTGGTTCGGCCATTCAGCGGGAACTGATCTTGTGGTCTGATTCTTATATTGTACTTCCTTATGATATATTATTCTTGCGGGAAGTTGTCCATAATGCTATTTATGGAAAGCGGGAAGCGAAGCAGATATATATGGAGGAACTGGGAGATTTGGCGGGACAGATTATCTGTACAACTACCGAACAAGCTGATTTTATTCGTAAATTGTTAAAGGTGATTGAAGAAAACCTGGACAAGGAAGAACTGGGCTCAACGTTGATAGCTGATCGTATGGCAATGAGTTCCCGTCAGTTCTATCGTAAATTCAAAGAAATTTCCAATACTGCTCCCGGTGATTTAATAAAGAGTTACCGTATGGAAAAGGCAGCCCGTCTGTTACTTGATGAAGAACTTTCTATTCAAGATGTTATTATGGAGGTCGGTATTTCCAGCCGGTCTTATTTTTATAAAGAATTTACCCGTCGGTTCGGGATGACACCGAAAGATTATCGGGAACAGCGAAAGGTATGCTGATTGTCAGGCTAAATTCTTTCGTATAGGTGATTGGTTGGGAAACATTATTATTTATTTGTTTGTCACAACCTTGTGCTCTAAATCCCTTCTGCTAATTTTATTATATTGATTATTAGAGTGTTAATCTGTGCTCTAATTTACCATTCTGTGCTTTAAATTTGTGTCTTTATTTTGCCGTTTTTTTGGCAAGGTAGAGCATTGGACTTTTATTCGAATAGCCTTTATTTGCAACAATCTTTTTAAAGGGAATTAACCTTATTACTAATCAAATTTAAAGGAATTATGAATGAAAAACTAAAGTATCTTACCTTATTTGTAATAGGTATGATGTTGAGTTTGGGCATGAATGCTCAATCTGTAAAATCAATCTCCGGTACGGTAACCGATGATCAGGGAGAGGCGGTTATCAGTGGTACGGTGAAAGTTAAAAACGGTAGTACAGGAACAATCACTGACATTAACGGTAAATACACTCTCTCTGTTCCTTCCAATGCCACCTTGGTGTTTTCGTATATTGGTTATATCACACAAGAATTTAAAGTCTCGGAATTAAAGAGTAATGTTCTGAACGTAGTTCTGCAATCGGATACGAAAGCACTGGACGAAGTAGTCGTTGTTGGTTATGGTACCATGCGCAAATCAGACTTGACAGGTTCCATTTCCACAGCCAAAGGTAAAGACATGCTGAAAGCACAATCATTCAATGCGCTTGACGGATTGAAAGGTAAAGTGGCCGGTGTGAATATCTTCTCTAATACCGGTCAGCCGGGTGGAGAATCACGTGTCATCATTCGTGGTATTTCTACTATCAACGCATCAGCATCACCGCTGTACGTAGTCGATGGAGTGGTGATGTCAAACTTCGAATTGCTTAATCCGAATGATATCGAATCTATCGAAGTATTGAAAGATGCTTCCTCTGCTGCCATCTATGGTGCCCGTGGTGCAAATGGTGTTATCATGGTGACTACCAAGCGCGGTAATGCAGGAAAAGGAGTCCATGTTTCCTATGATGGTTCATTGTCTATCGGTAAGATGGCTAGAAAAATAGATGTAATGGATGCTAACGAATGGATGTCTACCTTCAAGCAGGGATTGGAAAATGCCAACGAATTTCAAGGCAAGAACTTCACAACTGATCTGTCACAGATATTCACAGACGAACGTTTGTTTAATGCAGACGGTTCTCCGAAATATAATACCAACTGGCAGGATGAAGCATCCCGCACTGCCATCTCTCATAACCATCAGATCAGTATCCAACGTACAGGAGAAGGATCTTCTATCGGAGCATTCATCAATTATACCGATCAACAGGGTATTTTGTTGAATTCTTACTTTAAACGTATCAATGCAAAATTGGCGTATGATGACAAACCGACTGATTGGCTGTCTACTTCCGTTAATTTATTAGTAAATCATACTTGGGGTAATAGAACTTCTGATAACCCTTACGGACAAGGCGCATTGCGTACAATGATCGAACAGTTGCCTTTCTTACCGGTTAAGCTGGATGGTGAATATACGCAGACGAACATTATTAATACAAGCTCTATTCTCAATAATCAGACTGATCCTAATAGCGGAAAACAAGGATTCAGCCCGGAAGGTGTAGGTAATCCCGTTGAGTTGCTCGAACGGATGCAGGCTATGCAATATCGTACGCAGATTTTTGGTAATGCTGCTTTGACTTTCCATCTCATGAAAGGATTGGATTTGAAGACCCAGTTCGGTATCGACTACCACAATAATCGTGATGCTAACTATACGCCGTTCACTCCGCGTCCGATGATTAATCAAAGTTCCGAGGGAGCAGCTTCTGCAAATAACTCCAACTCTTTGTATTGGCAGGAAGAAACCTATTTGACTTATGTGAAAGATATAAACAAACATCACATTAATGCAATGGCGGGTATGTCTTGGCAAGAGTATAATTATACCAAATTCGAAGCTTCCGACAGTAAGTATATTGATGACTTCTACGGATATTATAATTTAGGTTCCGGAACGAACCGTCCTTCTGTTGGCAGTGATTACGACAAGTGGGCAATGAACTCTTATTTCTTGCGTCTGGCGTATTCTTATGACAACAAGTATATGGCTACCGTAACCGGTCGTTATGATGGCTCTTCCAAATTCGGACAGAACAATAAATATGCATTTTTTCCGTCAGTAGGTTTGGGCTGGATGATTTCTAATGAAGACTTCTTGAAAGACAACTCATTGATTAGTAAATTAAAATTGCATACTTCTTACGGTGTGACAGGTAACTCGGAAATCGGTACATATAAATCATTGGCTACGGTAAGCCAGTCAAATACGATTATTGGTGATGCTTTGCACGTTGTGTCTTATCTGGACAATATGCCTAATCCGGACCTGAAATGGGAAAAGACAGGACAGTGGGACTTAGGATTCGAGTTGGGTTTATTCAATAACAGACTGAATTTCGATATTTCCTATTATTATAAGTATACTTCGGATTTGTTGCTCGACCGTCCGGTTCCTGAATCAACAGGTTACTCTTCCATTATGGATAATATTGGAGCCGTTTCCAATCGTGGTGTAGATATTCTGGTTACAGCATATCCTATTCAGACACATGATTTCCAGTGGACTTCCACTCTTAATTTAGGTTTCAACAAAAACCGTGTAGAGAAACTGGATGAAAGTGCATCTGTTGATCCTGTCACCGGTAAGCGTCAGATTACAACCGATGGTTTTGTGGGTTACGATATGTTGATCCGTGAAGGTGAAGAGCTTTCTTCTTTCTATGGTTATAAGCGCGCCGGTATTTACGATGGTATTCCGTCTAACTGGGATCCGGAGACAATGAACATACCTTCCACTATCGGTGAAAAGGTAACTTATAAGAAACGCGAAATTATTGGTAACGGATTGCCTGACTGGATGGGCTCATTTATCAATACCTTCAATTATAAAGGTTTCGATTTGACTTTAGACTTCCAGTTTACATGGGGGGTAGATGTGATGCAAGAATATTATCACTCTACTGTAGCCCGTTTCCTGACTAACGGTATAGACCGTCTTTATAAGGAAGCATGGCATCCAACTCTCAATCCGTCGGGTAAAGAACAGGCAATTCGTCTGAATAACTTTGGTCAGGGAGCTAATAACCAGGCAGATGATGACTGGGTTTGCAATGGTTCTTATTTGCGTTGTAACATGATTCAGCTCGGATATACCTTCAATCCAACATTGATTAAGAAGATCGGTCTGTCTTCATTGCGTTTGTATGCGAATGTGAATAACGCGTTCCTGATTACTTCTAAGGACTATAACGGATACGATCCGGATAACTCATCTCGTTTAGGTGACAACAAATGGGGGGCTCACCGCCAATTCTTCACCTATCCGCGTCCGAGAACGTTTACGTTCGGTCTTAATGTAGCATTTTAATTCACCGTTATAAAAACCATAAGAATTATGAAACTATTAAAAGTATATATATCTGTATTTTGTATGTGTTCACTTTCTGTGTTGCTGAATTCATGCGACGATTTCCTGAAAGAAGAACCATTGGATATGAAATCATCTGACCAATTCTGGAAGACGAAAGCTGATGCGGAGTCGGGTGTGAACGCATTGTATTTCGGTGGTGTACCTTATTTACACAACACTGATGTAGGCGGTGGCTGGACTCCTAAAGCGACAATGTGGGGTGGTATTGTGTCCGGATTGTACGTTGATAAGCGTAAGGATAGAACATTTACTACGGCATCCGAAGGGTGTAACTTCAATATTGAATCTTTTGATGATATTGCAATGAAATACTGGCATGAGTTTTATAAAGGTATTTCACGTGCCAACTTTGTTATAGCCAATATTCCGACAATGACCGGGGTGCTGGATGAAGCTACTATTAATAATTATGTGGCTCAAGGTAAATTCTTCCGTGCATACGGATATTTTTGGCTGGTCAAAGAATTTGGTGGTGTTCCTTATATTTCAGAACCTTACACATCTACAGAAGGTATGTACAAAGAACGTCTTTCTGCTGAAGAGGTTTATAAGAAAATTGAAGCCGACTTGCTGGATATTGTCAACGGGGATGCATTGCCGAATAAAACGTTCTATGAAAATGGCTGTTATGTTACCAGAGCAATGGCGCAGACTTTGCTGGCACAAGTTTATCTACAATGGGCTGGTGCACCGTTAAACGGGGGGGCAGACTATTATGGAAAAGCTGCACAGATGGCATTGAAAGTGATCAATGATAGTCCTCACGAACTTATTCATCCGAATGGAACGACTGATGATTTGAACTCTGCGTATAATGTGATTAAGACAACGAAAGAATCTGCTGAAATCATTTATGCTAAAGAATACAATTATAGTGATTATAGTGTAGGTAACTCTTATGCTTGTCGTTCTATTGGTACAGATGCTTTTCAGTGGGGAGTGTTCCATCCGGGAGGAGACGTGCTGTATAATGCATACCTTCCCTGTGATATGTTGCTTAACAGCTATGCCTCTAATGATATTCGAGGACATGAGAAACAGTTCTTCTTTAAGCAATATACCGATGCTGAAGGAAATACTCATACTTTGAATAATGCAGGCAACTGGGCATGGTTTGATGAAAATGCTTTGATTAGTGGTCACGATGGTGATTATAATATGCCGGTATTCCGTTTTGCGGAAGTCTTGCTGATTGCGGCCGAAGGTCTGGCACGTACAAATCATGAAGATAATGCTGTCGGTGGAGCTAAATATTATCTCAATCAAGTGCGTAAACGTGCTGGATTGGCAGATGAGACGGCTACAGGAAACGATTTAATACAATCGATTTTGACTGAACGTTTGCATGAGTTACCGTTGGAATTTAAGATTTGGGATGACATTCGTCGTACTCGTTTGTATCCGGAAGCATCTACCGAATCAGGAAAATTGAAATGGACTGCTCTTGCATCGGCTCAAATTCAAAACAAGCCCGATGGAAGCACAAGAGCCGGTGCCATTCCTGAATATGCTTTGTTATGGCCTATCCCGTTAGATGAAATTCAGGCTAATCCTGCGTTGGAAGGACATCAGAACCCGGGATGGAATTAATTAGGTAATAATAAATATTTGTTTCTGATAGAATTGGAGAGAGGGTAAAGGCAAATTATCCTCTCTCTATTGCTTAAACAGTTAGTCCTCCGGTTGTACTCTCGTGGTATGCACATAAATATTACATCCTGATTCTCACTTATTTAACTTGTACTCTCGTTGACGCTCGTATCCTTTGGTTGACCAAATGCTATTTTTTTCTTATTTTGGCGTATCAGAGGACTGATAATTACAGAAAGATGCTTTAATTTGTAACGTAAATAAAAAAGACTTGATAATCTAATTAATAGCTTAATTCGTAGACCATGAATAAAAAGAAACTACTATCTTTCGCAATAGCCCTGCTATTGGGAGCTTCTTCTACCTTTGCGCAAAAGCAACCGGTAGACTATGTGAATCCTTTAATGGGAACTGATTCGAAAATATCACTATCTAATGGGAATACATATCCTGCCATCGCGTTGCCTTGGGGAATGAACTTCTGGATGCCACAAACCGGAAAGATGGGTGACGGTTGGGCTTACACTTATGCATCCGACAAAATCAGAGGTTTCAAGCAAACGCATCAGCCCAGTCCGTGGATCAATGACTACGGTCAGTTCTCAATCATGCCGATGACTAAACAGTTGAAGATCGATCAGGATAGTCGTGCTTCCTGGTTCTCTCATAAGGCAGAGAAAGCCACTCCTTATTATTACAGTGTTTATTTGTCAGAGTATGACATGACAACTGAAATAGCTCCGACGGAACGTTGCGCATATTTCCGTTTCACTTTCCCTGAAACCTCTGATGCCTATGTGGTGGTAGATGCTTTCGACCGCGGTTCGTATGTGAAGGTAATTCCCGAAGAAAATAAAATAGTTGGTTATACGACACGCAATAGTGGCGGTGTTCCTCAAAACTTTAAGAATTACTTTGTGATAGAGTTCGACAAGCCTTTTACTTTCAATAAAGTATGGGCAGACTATCATTTGGTTGAAACACATCTCGAACTACAATCCAATCACGTGGGTGCTGCTATCGGATTTTCAACGAAGAAAGGAGAACAGGTACATGCAAAGGTGGCATCCTCATTCATCAGTCCTGAACAGGCTGAACTGAACTTGAAAGAAATTGGTAATAAGACCTTTGAACAGACAAAAGAGGCCGGTCGTAAGGCATGGAACAATGTCTTGGGGCGTATCAAGGTTGAAGACAGCGATGAGAACCGTATGCGTACGTTCTACTCTTGTTTGTATCGTTCGGTGTTGTTTCCTCGTATGTTTTACGAAGTAAACGGTAAGGGGGAAACTGTGCATTACAGCCCCTATAATGGTGAAATCCGTCCAGGATATATGTTTACCGACACTGGATTCTGGGATACTTTCCGTTGCTTGTTTCCATTTGTTAATTTGATATATCCTTCAATGGGTGAGAAGATGCAGGCAGGTCTGTTGAATACCTATCTTGAAAGTGGATTCTTTCCTGAATGGGCAAGCCCGGGCCATCGTGGTTGCATGGTTGGGAATAATTCTGCTTCTGTAGTGGCGGATGCCTTCATGAAGAATGTAACCAAAGCGGATGCAGAAAAAATGTACGAAGGCCTACTGAAAGGGGCCAATAGCGTACATCCGAAAGTTTCTACTACCGGACGCCGTGGATATGAATATTATAACAAACTGGGCTATGTGCCATACGATGTGAAAATTAATGAGAATGCGGCACGTACATTGGAATATGCATACGATGACTGGTGCATTTACCGTATGGGTGAAAAATTAGGCCGTCCGGCAGAAGAACTGGATGTTTATAAGAAAAGGAGTCAGAACTACCGTAATCTGTTCGATCCGGAAACTAAGTTGATGCGGGGAAAGAATTCCGACGGAACTTTCCAGACTCCTTTCAATCCTTTTAAATGGGGAGATGCCTTTACGGAAGGAAATAGTTGGCATTATACATGGTCGGTATTTCACGATGTACAAGGGCTGGTTGACCTGATGGGCGGCAAGAAGATGTTTGTCAGTATGCTTGATTCTGTGTTCAATCTTCCTCCTGTATTTGATGATAGCTATTATGGAGGAGTGATTCACGAGATTCGTGAAATGGAAATTGCTAACATGGGTAACTATGCACATGGTAACCAACCTATCCAGCACATGATCTACTTGTATAACTATGCCGGCGAACCGTGGAAAGCCCAATATTGGTTGCGTGAGACGATGAACCGCCTCTATCTTCCTACTCCGGACGGTTATTGTGGAGATGAAGATAACGGTCAGACTTCGGCTTGGTATGTATTTACTGCATTGGGATTTTATCCGGTATGTCCCGGCAGCAATGAATATGTAATGGGAGCTCCTTACTTCAAGAAAGCAACGATTACACTGGAGAACGGTAAGAAACTGGAAATCTCCGCCCCGAAGAATAACGATGATAATCGTTATATTCGTTCATTGAATTATAATGGCAAGAATTATACAAAGAATTATCTGAACCATTTCGACCTGTTGAAAGGCGGGAGTCTGGTGTTTGATATGGATAACAAGCCGAATAAGGGAAGAGGTGTCAACGAATCTGACTTCCCGTATTCATTCTCTCGTGACGCAAAGTAAGCTGATATGAATAATTTGAGAAAGAAAGTATTGATGATGACTATGGCGGCAGCAACTTTGTCCGCCATAGCTCAACAGCCGGTAGACTATGTGAATCCGATTATCGGGACCAATGGGATGGGGCACACTTTTCCCGGTGCTTGTACTCCTTTTGGATGGGTACAGTTGAGTCCGGACACAGACACAATTCCGCATAATGTAAATGGAGCTTATCAGAAAAATGCCTACGAGTATTGTGCCGGTTACCAATATAGGGACAAGACCATTGTTGGCTTTAGTCACACTCATCTTAGTGGTACGGGACATTCTGATTTGGGAGACATTTTGTTGATGCCTGCTGTTGGCGATGTGAAGTTAAATCCCGGCCGGGCGGATTATCCGGAAGAGGGATACCGTTCACGTTTTAACCATGCTACAGAAAAAGCTGTTCCCGGATATTATGAAGTGATGCTGGATGATTATGGCATTAAAGCCCAACTGACAGCAACGCAACGAACGGGCATACATAAATATACCTTCCCGAAAGGAGAAGATGGGCATTTGATTTTGGATCTGGTGCATGGTATTTATAATTATGACGGCAAAGTTCTATGGGCCAACTTGAGAGTCGAAAACGATACTCTGTTGACCGGATATCGTATCACTAACGGATGGGCGCGTACGAATTATACCTATTTTGCTATCTCTTTGTCACAGCCGATTAAAGACTACGGATATAAGGATAAAGAAAAAGTATTGTACAATGGCTTCTGGCGTCGTTTTAAGTTGGAAAAGAACTTCCCCGAAATCACAGGTCGAAAAATCGTGGCTTACTTTAACTTCGATACCGCTAACAATTCGGAACTGGTTGTAAAAGTGGCATTGTCAGCAGTCAGTACGGAAGGGGCCATTAAGAATCTGCGTGCCGAGGCTTCCGGAAAGAGCTTCGAACAGTTGGCGGAAGCTGCTCGTACAGGTTGGAATAGCGAACTGGAGCATTTCGAGATTGAAGGTACGCCCGATCAAAAAGCAATGTTCTACACTTCCCTTTATCACACCATGATTAATCCGTCTGTGTATATGGATGTAGACGGTTCCTATCGTGGGCTGGATCATAACATACACCGGGCGGAAGGATTTACCAACTATACTATATTTTCCCTTTGGGATACCTATCGTGCGGAACATCCTTTCCTGAATCTGGTGAAACCGGGACGCAATGCGGATATGGTGGAATCCATGATTAAACATGAGCAACAAAGCGTGCACGGAATGTTGCCGATATGGAGTCTGATGGGAAATGAAAACTGGTGTATGAGCGGTTATCATGCTGTGTCTGTACTGGCGGATGCAATAACCAAAGGCGTCTTTTCGAATGTGGATGAGGCATTGGCGGCAATGGTCAGTACATCCACCGTTCCGTATTATGAAGGTATAGCTGATTATATGAAGCTGGGATATATTCCGCTTGACAAAAGTGGTACAGCAGCCTCTTCTACTTTGGAGTATGCATACGACGATTGGACTATCTATCAGACAGCTTTGAAGGCAGGTAACAAGGAAATAGCGGAGACTTACCGAAAGCGTGCCCTCAATTATCGTACTATCTATGATACAAGTATTGGTTTTGCACGTCCCCGTTATAGTGACGGTTCTTTCAAGAAAGAGTTTGATGTATTACAAACCTATGGTGAAGGTTTTATCGAAGGCAATTCATGGAATTTCTCTTTTCATGTGCCGCACGATGTATTTGGCATGATCGATTTGATGGGAGGAGAAGGGACGTTCGTGCAGAAATTGGATGAACTGTTCTCCATGCATCTGCCGGAGAAGTACTATGAACATAATGAGGATATTACGGAAGACTGTTTGGTCGGCGGATATGTGCATGGTAATGAACCGAGCCACCATGTTCCTTATCTATATGCGTGGACTTCCCAGCCGTGGAAATCACAGTACTGGCTGCGTGAGATTCTGAATAAGATGTATAAGAATGATATTAACGGATTGGGTGGAAATGATGATTGCGGACAGATGTCAGCATGGTACCTTTTCTCCGTGATGGGCTTCTATCCGGTTTGTCCTGGTACAGACCAGTATGTATTGGGAGCGCCCTACCTACCTTATCTGAAGATGACGCTTCCTAATGGAAAAACATTAGAGATCAAAGCGCCGGGTGTCAGCGATAAGAAACGTTACGTGCAGTCGCTGAAATTGGACGGCAAAGTATACGACAAGATGTATATTACACATGAAGACATTTTGAAAGGAGGCGTGCTTGAATTCAAGATGGGTGCGTCACCTAACAAACGCCGCGGATTATCACCGGAGGATAAACCTTATTCATTAACTAACGGAATCAATCAATAATCAATAAAGAAATATGAAAAAGATACATTTAATCTATGCTGCTTGCCTGCTGGTAGGTATGGGGGCTTGTGCTGCAAGTGTGCAAAAGCAGGTGAAGGATAATTTTGATGTATGGAAAGAGTACAATACAGGTGCTATATTGTTTGAGGATAAAGCACCGGAAACGTTGGGATCGGACATTTACCACCGGATCATTCCCGATGCTGAATCGTATATCAAGGAACAGGCACGTACTGTATTAGCTACTCTTTACAATTCTCCGGAAGATAGTATTCCTGCAGTGCACAAGATACATTATACTTTGGAAGATATCAACGGTATTTCTGCTAAAGGTGGTGGCAATGGTGATGTGACGATTTTCTACAGTACACGTCATATTGAAAAATCTTTTGCAGCGAATGATACGGCAAAGTTGTTTTTCGAAACGCGCGGGGTGCTCTTGCATGAACTGACGCACGCATATCAGCTGGAACCGCAGGGAATTGGTTCTTATGGAACCAATCGTGTGTTCTGGGCATTTATCGAGGGAATGGCAGATGCTGTGCGGGTTGCCAATGGAGGATTTGACGGACCGAATGCCCGTCCGAAAGGTGGAAATTATATGGACGGATACCGTACGGCGGGTTATTTCTTCGTGTGGTTACGTGACAACAAAGATCCTGAATTCCTGCGTAAGTTTAACCGGAGTACATTGGAGGTTATCCCTTGGTCGTTTGATGGAGCTATCAAGCATGTTTTAGGAGACGAATATAATATTGATGAACTGTGGCATGAATATCAAGTTGCGGTAGGTGATATACAAGCATAATAATGTAAATATGGTGAGTGTAATGGGTAAAAGAGGATTGTTTTTAGTATGGCTGTGCCTGGTGAATATTTTGCCGGGCATGGCTCAAACCGAGAAACTGATTGATTATGTGAATCCATTT
>OKWR01001511.1_pt1 | contig 15220 bp, 14 predicted proteins | sample 1607101 | NCBI WGS metagenome assembly OKWR01 (sample SAMN04414076, study PRJEB24778) | human gut metagenome | material: faecal | host: Homo sapiens
GAGAAACCCATTGGTAGAGTTAAATATGCGCTAATTTAATTCCGCCAACGAGTTAGGTATTATTTATTAAAGAATCTGTTATGTTCCTAGTCTAAAGGATTTTGAAATAATCTCTGAGAAATATCGCATACCTGATAAAAACAAAGAAAGGCCACTCCGAAGAGCAGCCTTTTTAAATCCGTGATTCTGTATTGCAAATTACAGAGAAATTGCACCTGAAGGACAAACATCAGCGCAAGTACCGCACTCAGTGCAAGCGTCAGCGTTGATAGAATAGATATCACCCTCAGAAATTGCACCTACTGGACACTCGTCAATACAAGTACCGCATGCAATACAATCGTTACCAATTACGTAAGCCATTTTATCAATAATTTTAGTTATTAGTTCATTTTGTTCGATGCAAAAGTACATCATTTTTTAGAAACTCCTAATCAATAACCATGATTTTTTTATCGGATATAGTTAATATATATTAAAACAGAAATATTGTGATTTTCTCGTCGTTATTTTGTATAAAAAAGATATTATTTGGAATAATGAAGAAATTTCTATTGACTCTATGTCTGTTGCTGACGACCCTTTGCAGCCAGGCGCAGACCCGAAAAATACAGAATCGTCCCTACCTGGATCAACGCAGATTTCATTATGGATTTCTGCTGGGTTTCCATCTTCAGGATATGGAGTTGAAAAATACAGGAATCATTGATGAAGCCAGCGGTGAACAATGGTATGCCGATGTCGACAATTATAGTCCGGGATTCAGTGTAGGCGTATTAGGAGAAATGCGACTGAATACTTATCTGGCACTACGAACTACGCCGACCTTGCATTTCGGACAGAAAACCGTACGCTTCCACGAACAAATCTCAGGACGTGATTCAAGTCAGAATATCAAATCCATCTATATCTCCATTCCGATTGATGTGAAGTTCACCCCGCCACGCTTCAACAATTACCGTCCTTATTTTCTGGCAGGAATCAGTCCTACATTAGATCTTACGGTGAAAAAAAACCGCGCTCTATTGGTCAAACCTTTTGACTGCTATATAGAACTGGGTATGGGATGTGATTTTTATCTGCCTTTCTTCAAACTCATTCCGGAACTGAAATTCTGCTTCGGTCTGGTAGATATTCTGCAAAAAAAACGCAACGACCTGACGAACAAGTCGTTGCTAAAATTCTCATCTGGTTTGGAAAGTGCCTCATCCAAGATGATTGTCCTAACCCTATATTTTGAATAATCTTATTTCCGGACGGGCTGCATATCCACTTTCAGACAGCCCACAAAACGGCCGCTCTTGCCCATCTGATTACAGATGACAGGCTGTCCGTCAGCATTGGGCACTTGCAAAGGAACAGTGAAATAAGTGTGTGAATGTCCGCCCAAAACCATGTCGATATAGCGGGTATTATTAATCAGCGCTTCGTCATTCATTTTGCCGATAGCCCAACCTAAATGCGACAGGCAGATCACCAAATCGCAACGCTCCTGCAATTTCAAATAAGAAGCCACTTCGTTGGCCACCTTCACGGGATCCTGATACACCACATCGCCATAAGAATTTTTGGCAACCAAACCTTCCAGTTGCGGACTGATACCGAAAATGCCAATCTTCATTCCCTTACGGTGAAGAATTGTATAAGGCTTGACCACATCTTTCAGAATGGTTTTGCTGAAATCGTAATTGGCACATACTATTGGGAACTGAGCCATTTCGAAAATACGCTTCATATTCTCCAATCCGAAATCAAACTCATGGTTACCGATGGTTGCGGCATCGTAATGCATACGGTTCATCAAACCGACTTCAACCTCACCGTGAAACAGATTGTAATAGGCCGAACCCTGAGAAAAATCCCCGGAATCAAACAGCAACAAGTCCGCATCCTTACGGCGCATCTGATCCACAAAAGCCTCACGGCGCAAGTAGCCGCCCTTGTCGGCCAAGGCTGTATCAGCAAAATTTTTATTGATCGGCATCACACAACTGTGCGTGTCGTTGGTATGCAACACGGTCAGAGTGATTACCGTGTCCTGTGGTCCCTGTGCTCCGGCCGGCTGTACCAAAGCCAGACAGAACAAAATAACCCAAAAAGAAAAACTAATTCTTATTTTCATATTCTTCCACCGTTATACGACCCTCTATTTTAGCATCCACTTTCAGACCTTTACGGGCCTGTTCCTTAATATATGACATCAAAACCTCACGTACAGGCAATGTAGTGGTTTCCACATAACTGGCCTTCTTGAAAGCATATAGTTTGTCATTACCCTCCGACAAATAATCCAATGTGGCAATACGGTATTTGCGTTTGGGATCTACAGGCTTACCAGCCACTGTTGCCTGAAGCAACTTGCCTTCACGACTGACTTTCAACTGTATTCCGCTGACTCCTTCACCTTTCACGGCTGCAATCTGACTGAAAAGTTCCAACAAATGTTCGCCAGAAAGTGTCACCACACAATACATGTTTTCAAAAGGGGCAATCTCCAAAATATCGCCCACCGTAACCGGTCCTTTAGGCAATGCACTACGAATACCACCAATGTTACACACAGCCAGATCCACCGGTTTACCGACAACATCCTCTGCCTCCACCCGAAGAATATCGGCAATCAGGTTCGACAACGGACTTTCCGGACGAAAGGAACGCATATAGGAAGCACTCTCGCCCAGTACCGGGCACATCATGGAATCGACCTTCTGTTTATACGGAGCCAGAAAATCCCGGGCTTCCTTCGGGATAGATGCATCGAGCGCCGAAGTGATCTCATAACGCTCTCCGCGAATGCTTTTTACCTCAAAGTTTTGTGCCGAAAGCCACAACGGAGCAGAACACAAAGCCAGTAAAAAAAATGTCCTTAATTGGTTCATAAAACAAAATCTGTTTATAGTTATCCTTGCAAAAGTACAAATTTACGGCGAAGTAAACTCCTCTAGACAAAAAAAGAGCACAAATTATTGCATATGTTACAGAATATTAGTTACTTTGCAACCGCTTTCCGTGCAATCGCTGGCAGGATGTAGAGTTCCCTGTTATGTTGCACCGGGACGACAAACAATTTTATTAATAAAAGAAAAATGGCAGATTTAATTAAAATTGCAGAAGAAGCATTTGCTACAGGCAAAGAGTTCCCAAAATTCAAGGCTGGTGATACCATCACTGTAGCATACAAGATCGTCGAGGGTAACAAAGAGCGTATCCAGTTGTATCGCGGTGTTGTTATCAAGATTTCTGGTCACCAGAACAAGAAGCGTTTCACAGTACGCAAGATGTCAGGAACTGTTGGTGTAGAGCGTATCTTCCCAATCGAGAGCCCGAACATCGACAGCATTACCGTAAACAAGGTAGGTAAGGTACGTCGCGCTAAGTTGTACTACCTGCGTAACCTGACCGGTAAGAAGGCTCGTATCGCTGAAAAGCGTACTATTGCTGCAAGCGCAGAGTAAAAAACTGCAAAAAATGAAACAACATAAAAGGGACATTCCAATCGGAATGTCCCTTTTATGGTATTATTATCATCTATCCTTTGGCTGTGTTATCAGATCCCGGAACAGCCATCCACGCTTGTCATACTGAGCCTGAATATAACGTCCAGGCAGGATACGCCCGTCAGAAGTATACAGGCCATGGAACATTCCACGACGAAGATGCCGAACAAAACCGCGCAAGCGTTTAAAAGCCCACCGGGTAGCTTCATCGGGAGTCTTGGGAGCCAGCAACTGGGCATCCTGTCCGCCTTTTGAATCTATGGTAAGCAACCAGGTGAACTCGATCGGCTCCTCACCGGTAGCAGGAGGAATCTCTCTGCTGGCATCCAATGAGAACAGATACATGGCCTTGGTTATTCTGTCAGCCCAGCTACCGTCAAGGATCAATACCCGGGAAGAATAATAATCCGGAGCACCCTCCATATGAGTACTATACACCAGACGCCCTTCATCGTAATAGAAGAACCACGGAGTACCGGAAACGACAAAACCCATATAATATGCCGGATCATCCAAAAGTATCAAAGACCCGTCAAACCATTTCGGAGATACAGCGACAAAAGAGTCAGACTTATCTTTATTTTTACCGTCGGTCTTCAAGGGATATTTCTTGACTAAACGGTCAAAAGCCGCCACAGCAGACTTATCGCCCTGAATGCCCCGTAACTTTAAAGGTGGAAACGTCCAGACACCTCTACCGGAACGGGCCTCCTTGACTGGAGCGTCGGCCAAAGGAGAACGCACCATAAGCATATTCCAGATACCTCCTACAGAATCCTTTCCCACATAGACATTGGCCGGGGGAACTGCATTCACATAACGGTCGTAATATTCACGCATCTCATCCCATGAAACCGTGTCTATCTGAAAAAGGCGTTTGATACCATCCGTATCATGCTTGTATTTATAGCTATAATCTGCCAGATACTCATAATCGGACTGATAGTCCGGAAATCCCTCACTGCCTAACGGGCTGTCAACGTACCTCTGTGCAAAGAGAGATACTGTAGGAATCAACAGAAGGCTGGTTCCCAACAAAGTTTTCAAATAATTCTTCATAAACCGTCCTCTTTTAATGATTAGAATTCTATACTACACGCATATCCAATACCGAACGGACTACAGAACACGCTTTAATTTCTTTACCTCCGAAAAGGAACTGCGGACAAAGCGTTTCCTGGAATCTTTTGCCGGATCAATCAGATACAATGCCGAATCTTCTTTCAACAGTTGGAATTCCTTGTCCTCAAAAAATGTAGCAAAAGAATTAGCATTAACAGACAGAGATATTCCCACAACAATGTTGCTTGAGGCATAGGAAACAGGAACCGGCTTCTCAAAAATAAGTTCATTTTTTATAGAAAGAGTACAAGACAACGTATCTTCCTTCTGCGTGAGATTCTTATGATTCAGGACAAAGAAGCCCGGCAAATATCCCTCACGGGCCTCATCAAACTCATCCGTTGTTCCCCAGAAAACAAGATCAACAGACTTTGGATAATAGCGCAAAGCTATGAACTCATCTTCATCCGGCTGGCGAACCGGCTCTTCATAGGCATAATGATAATAAACAATGGAATCGGGTTTGGAAACTTTAAACTCGTCTGCCACATCCGGTGAACGATACAGTTGCTCCACATCGAGGTCCCAAACAACCAGTTCCTTCTTCGCATTGAAGGCGGGCATATAAAAATGACCGTTTCTAAAAACCTGAATTTCTGCTGTAGGTCCCCAGTTCTCTATCGTATCACTCCTGCGGTCAAGTACATACCAACCAAAGTCTTCATAGGTAAGGCCGGTCTTCCGAACTGTTTTACCGGAATCATCTATCAGAGCAACCGTAGCATAATCGGTAAGGAAGAGGCGGTTTCCCTGATAACGTCCATAAAAGCTCACACAGGATTCCGGAATATTCTGATAGTCGGGATCATACTGTGTACTTTTTCCCGTGGGATAAGAATATTCCCGTAGCAGATTCTGATGAAAATCGTAAACCTGGTCCACACTGGTTGTACTGTTCTTTAAATAAGACAGCGTAAAGGATTGTTTGGGGCCAATAAAACATCTTTCAAAAGGGGCGGCTTTCAATGGAATACGGTCAATCGCTCCCTTATTGTCACGATGCATCCGATACAGGGCGTGATCCTCACGATGAATCAGATAAAGGGAATCATTAATCAGACGAAAACTTACCATACCGGAGAAACGGATACCCAAAGGACGACGGTACACCAGCTTGTCCTGCTGATAACAGGTGAGCGACAGCGGATCACCACCCAAGAAATAGAACGTACCCTTACCATCCGCATCAAAACCGGATATGATCAGTTCATTTGACTCCGCTTTATAAACACAAGTTACGGAATCCGGGGAATTTTGGAAAGAAAAGATGTGCTTTTTCCACAATTGGCCGAATGCCTGAACAGAACTGGCAACCATTAATAAAAACAGTACCTGCATCCATCTTAAGATTTGTCTTTCTTTTTTCATGACTCAAACACTTTAAAGTAATCGATAAAATTACAGCTGAACATGAAGTTCTTACTTTCTTGCTCACTCAAAAATAGAGATTCATTTTTTAGCAAAAGAAAAACCACGGAACTTTTTTCACAAAAGTATACTTAAGTATACCTTTTGGAAAGCATTTGAGTATGCCGCACCAAAAAGTTACTGTAACAAAAACAAAAACGGCGATAAAGCAAGAACGCTCTTTTTCTGCGTCTTCTTTATCGCTGTTGTTCTAAAATCGGGAACCACCGTTCGGATTCCCGATAAATTCTTATAAATCTGTTGCTTCGTCAGTAAGACGCAAGCCCTCCGGAGTAATCTCTATCAGACGGCGCTTATACAAATCGCCTACGGCTTTCTTGAACACTTTCTTGCTCACTCCGAACACGGAATAAATCTCCTCGGCCGGACTCTTGTCGCCCAACACCGTGCTGCCACCATTCAGCTGCAAGTGATGAAGCAATACCTCCGAGAAATCGTCCACGGCATGCATTCCCTGACGTTGCAGGGTCACGTCGATCTTTCCATCCGGACGTACGCGCTTGATGTATCCACGCAGACGGTCACCGGTATGCAAGGGGCGGAAAAGTTCGTTTTCGTAAAGCAGACCGCTGTACTGATTGTCTACAATGACCTTAAATCCCAGATCAGTTTTCTGCCAGACCAGTACATCCACTTCTGCTCCCGGCTTATAAGGTGGCATTTCCTTGGAGAGATAGCGCTCCACCTTGGCCGAAGCCATGATGCGATAGCTGTCTTCGTCCACATGAAGGTGCACAATATAGCTCTGCCCTTTCTGCATCTTCATTTTCTGTTCACGGAAAGGAACAAACAGGTCTTTCAGCAGTCCCCAGTCGAGAAAAGCTCCGAAGTTATTCACCCAGGCCACCTGAAGATAAGCAAAATCGCCCACCATCGCCTTAGGGGTTTCTGTGGTGGCAATCAGGCGCTCCTCACTGTCGAGATAGAGGAATACATCCAGTTCATCGCCAATCTTGCATCCTTGCGGAGCGAGCTTAAGCGGAAGCAGAATCTCGCCTTCCACCCCTCCGTCGAGATAAAAGCCGAAATCAACCTTCTTGACGACCTTCAAACGGTTTATCTTACCTAATTCTATTTTCATAAAGGATAATTTTCAAAATCAAATTCATAAGTGGAGAGATAGCGCTCACCGGTATCGGGCAGAACAACCACGATGCGCTTTCCGGCATAAGCCGGCTCCTGCGCCAGCATGCGGGCAGCATAAACGGCCGTGCCGGAGGTGATACCGGCCAGAATTCCTTCTTCGGCAGCCAGTTCACGGGCAGTACGGATGGAATCATCGTCTGTCACGGTCAGCACACGGTCCACCACCGACGCGTCATAATTCTCGGGAATAAAGTTGGCACCGATACCCTGCAACTTGTGCGGTCCTGCCTTACCTTCGGTAATCAACGGGGAAGACGCCGGCTCTACGGCCACAATCTCAATCTGCGGATTCAGAGCTTTCAGACCGCGTCCCAGACCGGTAATGGTTCCTCCTGTGCCAACTCCGGCAATGACGACATCCACCTTTCCGTCGGTGTCTTCCCAGATCTCACGGGCTGTGGTCTCCTGATGCGCCAACGGATTGGCCGGATTCTCGAATTGGGCCAGAATAACGGCATTCTCTGTGGTCTGTTGCAACTCACGGGCCATACGTACCGAACCGGACATGCCTTCGGCAGCCGGTGACAAGACCACACGGGCATTCAAGGCACGGGCCAGGTTACGACGCTCCAGACTCATGGTTTCGGGCATGACCAGCACCATTTTATAACCTTTCACCGCCGCTACCATCGCCAGACCTACACCCATATTTCCGCTGGTAGGCTCTATGATAGTGGCTCCAGGACGCAGGATGCCTTTACGCTCAGCATCCTCAATCATATACAGCGCGGGACGGTCTTTGGCACTGCCCGCCGGGTTGAAACTCTCCAGTTTGGCAATCAGATCAATGCCCAAACCATATTTCCGGGAATAGGCATTCAGGCGCAACAGCGGCGTGTGTCCGATCAACTGGGTTAAACTTTCTGCGATTTTCATATCTGTACGCTTTATTCCTTGATGGTATCTTCCGTATAAATCAGTCCGTCGCGCATATGGATCGTGCGGTCGGTAATGCGTGCCAGTTCCTCGTCGTGCGTCACGATGACAAACGTCTGTCCATATTGGTCACGCAAGTCGAAGAAGAGCTGATGCAGCTCGGTCTTGTTCTTGGTGTCGAGACTACCCGAAGGCTCGTCGGCCAAAATCACGGCCGGATTGTTGATCAGAGCACGGGCTACGGCCACACGCTGCTTCTCGCCTCCCGAAAGTTCATTGGGCTTATGCTCGGCACGCTCCCGGATTTTCATAAAATCGAGCAGTTCCAGAGCACGCTGACGCACTTCCTTTTCGCTTTTTCCGGCAATGAAAGCCGGCAACATAATGTTTTCCAAGGCCGTAAACTCGGGCAGCAGCTGATGGAACTGAAAGATAAAACCAATCTGACTGTTACGGAACTCCGCCAGTCTGTTCCGCTTCAGAGCGGCCACGTCAACCCCGTTAATCAGTACCTGTCCGGCATCGGGTTTGTCCAAAGTACCCATAATCTGAAGCAAAGTCGTCTTTCCGGCTCCGCTAGGACCGACAATACTGACCACCTCACGCGGAGCGATATGCAGGTCGATTCCCTTCAATACTTGCAATGCACCAAAACTCTTGGTCACACCTTTTATATCTATCATGATTCTTTCTCCTTTCGTTTATATCATAATCGGGTAAGCACATACTGTGCCAGATAGCATCCGAACACGGCCGGCATATAGCTGATGGTTCCGGTGGTGGATTTTTTGTTCCGTTCGTTCACGCGCAACACGGCATTCGGATCAGCCTGTTCGCTGGAGAACACCACGGGCACCTTACGCCGCACTCCCTCTTTTTTAAGACGGGTGCGCACGGCCTTGCTCAGTCCGCAATGATAGGTTTCCCAAAGATCGGCAAACTGTACCTGCGTAATGTCGGTCTTGGCACCGGCTCCCATACTGCACACAATAGGGATTTTACGCTTCAGCGCTTCCATGATCAGGGCACACTTAGGTGCGATGGTATCGATGGCATCGACAATAAAATCGTATTTCTGCGCATCGAGCAACTCCGGCACGCGTTCCGCCTCCAGATATTCCGGAAGAACGGTCAGTTCTATGTCGGGATTGATTTCCCGGAAACGCTCGGAAAAGATGTCCACCTTCCGGCGTCCTACCGTGGAGTGCAGGGCGCACAACTGGCGGTTTATGTTACTGGGCTGCACACTATCGGCATCAATCAGCGTGAGATGCCCCACTCCGCCCCGGGCCAGCAACTCGGCGGCATAGCCTCCGACTCCGCCAACGCCGACCACCAACACATGTGCCCGACGGTAACGCTCCATCCGTTCAGGACCTACTAACTGACAGGTTCTCTCCTGCCATTCTGCTGTTATCATATTGACTTTATTCCTTTAATTTACGCCACGGACCGAACCACTCGTTGCCGGATTCGTAACGGTCGCGCGCAGTGCGTGGCTGCATGATGCTCATGGCCGGCATGGCTCCCGGCGCATAAGTATCCGGGAATACCAGCAACAAGCTGTTCTTCATATAATATTTCTTGATCTGATGCGGAATATGTTCGAACGACGGGCGGAAAGAAATAGATCCGCGACGCGCGCATACCACTACCAGCAAATGATCTTCACGTATGATTTGTGACAGACGTTTCAACTCGTTACCGCCGTCGGTTTCGTGATATTCGGCACGAATGGAAGGATGTTTCTTCAACAAATATTTCCGGATGTGTTTCAGAGTTTTGGGATGTCCGTGATAATCAATACGGCATCCCAAGCCTTCAGCCAGACGACCGATGCGCTCCACCCAATGCAGGAAACCGGCCTCAAACTCCGCCTTCTCGGGAATGGCAACATGAATGCGACGAATCGTATTAATCGGCATCGTGCTGCGCACCATCATAATCTGCCGGTTCAGTCCGCTCAGCAAGCCAAGCAATACAGGACCGAAGAAGGACTCTGTAGGCGAAGACTGCACATGCAATCCGACCACCACCTCCGAATAATCATTTTCGCGCATGGCATGAATGATACCGTTGGCCAGGTTGGTAGCCAGACGGACCTTGCTCTGCATCTGCACATTCGCAGCCGAAGCGATATGGGTGGCCTGTTCCAGAATTTTCTGTCCGCGCTCCCGGGCAGCGTCATCGTCATCGAGCACCACATTCAGAGCCATCATCGGAAACTCACAATGTTCCTGACGCATCATCAAGGCCAGGTTCACAATCGGATTCACCGTTTCGGGATAAGCCAATGCGATGAGCACCTTCTCATCTTCCAAAGGCTGGTCCTCAATGGTTTTCTCGGTCTGTAACGTGATTTTTCGCGCCGCATGCTCCGTAATGAACGAACTGACGATACAGGTTACCAGAATCAGAATCACCGTACCATTAAGTACATCTTCTCCCAGCAGACGGCTGCCATCGGGCATGATGATGTTATAACCCACCAGCACTGCAGCCAGTGTCGCCGCGGCCTGCGCATTACTCAGACCGAACATCAGGTCACGTTCCACACCGCTCATCTTATAGATTTTCTGGGTCACAAACGAAGCGATCCATTTTCCCAACAGGGCAATGACGATCATCACGGTAGCCACCCGCAAAGCATCTCCTTCACCAAAGAGAATCTGCACGTCGATAATCATACCGACACTGATGAGGAAATAAGGAATAAACAGGGCATTACCCACAAACTCCAGATGATTCATCAAAGGAGAGGAACGGGGAATCAGGCGGTTCAGCACGATACCAGCCAGGAATGCGCCCAAAATGCCTTCCATTCCGGCCAGTTCCATCAAACCGGCTCCTAAAAAGACCATGGCCAGCACAAAGATATATTGTACCACTCCGTCGTTGTATTTCTTGAAAAACCAACGGCCGATGCGCGGAAAAGCATAAATCATAAATCCGCCCACAACCAGGACTTTAATAAACATCAAAGGCCAGAACCAGTCACCGGTAGACTCCTTGAACATTCCGGCAATGACAGCCAGGACCAGCAAGGTGAGCGTGTCGGTCACAATCGTACCGCCCACAGCTATGCTCACACTGCGATGCCGGGAAATACCGTAACGGATGACTATCGGATAGGCGATCAGCGTATGCGAAGCATACATACTGGCCAGCAACACCGAGGTGATCAGATTATATTCCAGAATCCAGATATTGGAAATAATACCTAAACCTAATGGAAAGAGAAAAGCCAGGATTCCCAGTACAAACGCCTTGTTACCAATTCGCTTCATGTCCTGCATGTCCATTTCCAGACTGGCCAGGAACATGATATAATACAAACCCACTTTACCAAAAAGCTCAAAACTACTGTCTTTATCCAGAATATGCAAGCCATGTGGTCCGATCAGTACACCCGCAATAATCATTCCGATAATATGCGGAATTTTCAGGCGACCGAGCAATACCGGAGCAAACAAGATGATGCATAACACGATAAAAAAGATCCAGGTTGGGTCAGTTATCGGTAAATAGGCAGATAGTACGGGTATTTCCATATTCGGTACAAGTTTTAATCTTTTTGCAAAGAAACGAAAAAGTTTCGGTTTTTTTATCTTATATATATAATAAAATGCCTATTTTTGCAGCCGAAATCATCAAATAATTAAAGATTAATAAAATGAAAGTAGCAATTGTTGGTGCCAGCGGCGCCGTTGGTCAGGAATTCCTGCGTGTGTTGGAAGAGAGAAACTTCCCACTGGATGAGTTAGTGTTGTTTGGTTCTGAGCGTAGTGCCGGAAAGAAATACACTTTCCGTGGTAAGGAGATCGAAGTGAAACTTCTGCAACATAACGATGATTTTAAGGGCGTGGATATCGCCTTCACTTCTGCCGGAGCCGGTGTTTCCAAGGAGTTCGCAGCCGACATTACCAAATACGGTGCTGTAATGATCGACAATTCCAGCGCCTTCCGTATGGACGAGGATGTACCTTTGGTTGTACCGGAGTGCAACGGTGACGACGCGCTGAACCGCCCGAGAGGTATCATCGCAAACCCGAACTGTACTACTATTATGATGGTAGTTGTGTTAAAGCCTTTGGAAGAGCTGAGCCACATCAAGCGTATTCACATTGCCAGCTATCAGGCAGCCAGTGGTGCCGGAGCAGCAGCAATGGACGAACTGGAAACTCAATACCGTCAGGTACTGAACGGCGAAGAAGTAACTGTAAACAAGTTCGCTTATCAGTTGGCCTACAACGTAATTCCTCAGATCGACGTATTCCAGGACAACGGATATACCAAAGAGGAAATGAAGATGTTCAAAGAAACTCAGAAAATCATGCACAGCGATGTTCAGTGCTCGGCTATGTGTGTCCGTGTTCCTGCTTTGCGCTCTCACTCTGAGGCCGTATGGATCGAAACAGAAAGACCTCTGTCTGTAGAAGAGGCACAGAAAGCCATTGCCAACGCAGAAGGTGTACAGCTGATGGACGATCCTGCCAACAAGGTTTATCCGATGCCGCTCTTCCTGGCAGGCAAGGACGATGTATACGTTGGCCGTGTGCGTAAGGATCTGGCAAATGAAAACGGTCTGACCTTCTGGTTGGTAGGCGACCAGATCAAGAAGGGTGCCGCTCTGAATGCCGTACAGATTGCAGAATATCTGATTAAGGTTGGAAATATCAAGTAAAATCTGTTTCCAATTTTATTTACCCAATAATGAACTCGGGAAACGACTCTTTCAAAAAAAGGAGTTGTTTCCCGAGTTTTTTATTCTTCTCATAACACATTGATATACAAATAAAATCCTCTTAACCACAAAGATTTTTCCACTTTTTTTCGAAAAAATATTCAGACAGAATAGGGGTATTTTTCAGGCTCTGCGTTTTGATTACGAAAGCGGTTCAGAAAATGCGACACGAATACATGTATCCGTTCAGGAAGGCAGTAACCAAAAATTACGTCTTCAGATAACTCCCAGAAACAGTTATCAGCTCACCGGAAACATACGGGAAAATGAGACCGGAGAGAAATTGAACGACGCTTACGTCACTTTAATGGAAACCAGCACCGGAAAAACCTATACAGCCTTGACAGAGGACGGTATGTTTACTCTGAACATGCTAGAGGGAAACTATAAACTGAGAACCCACTATATGGGTTACCATCCGGCACAGCAGCAGGTGCTTTTAAATGAAAACCTGCACTTGAATATCAGAATGGCTCCCATATCCATCGAGCTGAAGGAAACCACCGTGCGTCCCAATATGTCTCCTATGGAACTGGACGAGTCCTTGCCCACAAACAAGCTGGTCTTCACAAATGCCAATCTGTTCTCGCAAATGAGTATTCTGCCCGGAGTCATCGGTTCGCCCATGGGGATTCATTTTCAGGTAAACGGCGGCGGCGATGATGAAAACCTGTTACTGGTAGATGGAGTACCGCTATATCACTACGGACATATGAACAACATGATGTCCCCTTTCAATGGTGATGCCATCAAGAATGTTACCTTTCACCGTAGTTTCTTTCCGACACAATTTGAAGGAAGACTGTCATCTGTCACCGACGTGCATATGAAAGAAGGTAACAAGCAGGAGCACATGCGCACTTTGTCTTTGGACATGCCAGCAGCAGCGGCTACCTTTGAAGGACCGATCGTGAAGGACAAACTGTCGTATATCGTGGGAGGCCGGCGAAGTTGGCTGGATTTTTTTGACGAACTGGTCCGAGAAGAATTGCGCATGAACCATTCCTACTGGGATGCCCATGCCAAACTGTCTTGGGATATCAATTCCAAACAGTCCATGCAAGCTATGATCTATCAGGCTGACGACCAGTTTTATTATCCGAATGAGGCAAATGTGAATGAAACTCTGATGAAATTGAGAAACCAGATTTATCAGTTTGGTTATCAAGCCCTAATCGGAAAAAGTTTCTCTCTGTCATCAAATCTGGCTTATACAGACTATTCCAATCAGGCGCAAATGAGTACGATAGACTTTGACGAAACGACATTTCTGAAAAGCGGAATACGCTCCATGTCGTGGATGACATCGTTCAATTATCAGCAGGACCCCGTCTATCATGCCAGTTGGGGTATGCGTCTCTCGCGTGATATCTACGAAATGGCCGTATTCGGCGACACCTTGATGAACCGGAACGAACCGGTAAATCAGCTTTCACTATTCTATGACAACCGGATTCGGATTACACCCGACCTGTCCGTTCAGGTTGGTGTCAACTTCGTGTATTATGCTCCGGATAATTATCGGAACTATACAAGCATACAGCCGCGCTTCATGCTCAAATATTCTTTGCCCAAAAACAATCTGATTTATGCCAGCGCATCACGTATGGAGCAGTTCTATCATTATATCTGCATCGAAAATTTCGCCTTGCCTACCGATTTCAGAATGCCCAGCATCGGCACTTTCCGTCCACGCACATCAGAGCATTACGAAGTAGGCTGGAAGCATTTTCTGACAAAAGGATACTGCGAAATATCTTCTTTCTTCAAAACACGCCACAATGTCCTGTCTCTTCGTCCGGATGTGTTTCCAGAAAATGATTTATGGAACGAATATATTATGAAAGGAAAAGGATACAGCTACGGAGCCAAAGCATATCTCACACAGAGTTGGAAAAAATGGTCACTGCAAGCTTCTTATGCCTACATCAGAAGTATGGAAAAATATCCCGTCATGGCCGAGTATGGCACAGTTCCCTCCCTTTACGATATCCCCCACTCGTTTGCTACGGCTGTCAGTTTCCAGTTTACCAAACATTCTTCTGTATCGATAGGTGGAGAAGTCCGCTCGGGACGGGTAAGAGACACAAGCGACAATACGGACTTTGATACGGAAATACAGTTCCGCGGATATCGTGACCCACTGATGTACCGGTTGGATGCCGAATACGGCTATCAACGGACTTTCAAGAAATCTATCTTAGCCTTGCGTGTCGGTCTGTACAGCATTGTGGGAAATCCACCGGACGAAGATATTGAGAATTTTTATTTTGTGGCTTACCAGCGGAATTGTCTGCCGTATGCTACCATCAGCTTTAAGTTCTAGCCGTCGGCATAAAACAGGATATAAATAAAAGAGGGTGTGTCAAAATGTATGTTAATATGCATTTTGATGCACTTTCTTCAT
>OKWR01001512.1_pt1 | contig 15186 bp, 13 predicted proteins | sample 1607101 | NCBI WGS metagenome assembly OKWR01 (sample SAMN04414076, study PRJEB24778) | human gut metagenome | material: faecal | host: Homo sapiens
CACATTGGCCATGGTCTTGGCAACCAATGCCTGCACCTCCGCCAGCACCGGCCGAGTGCCTTCCATGACGCAGGCAACGCAGGTGCCGCTGGCCCCCTCTGGCCGCCCGTCCAGCAGCATCTGGCTGGGGTTTGGCACCTCCTCCAGGCCGCTTTCCATCATTTCGAAGACCCCGATCTCGTTGGTGGAGCCAAATCGGTTTTTGGCCGCCCGGAGAAGCCGGTAGGAAGAATTGGGGTCGCCCTCAAAATACAGCACGCAGTCCACCATATGCTCCAACACCTTGGGGCCTGCAATGTTGCCGTCCTTATTGATGTGGCCAACCACAAACACCGTGATCCCCTGGGATTTGCTCAGGTGCATCATGGTCATGGTGCAGTCCTTTACCTGGGAGACGCTGCCGGGAGAAGAGTCGTTTTCCTCACGGTAGAGGGTCTGGATGGAGTCGATCATCAGGATATCGGGTTTCAGCTCCTCCACGGCCTCCAGAATGTCCGAAAGGCGGGTCTCAGAGAGGATATACAACGATTCCGGAGCTACCCCCAGCCGCTGAGCCCGAAGCTTCAGCTGCCGCTCACTTTCCTCGCCGGAGACATAGAGCACGCTGCGCCCGGCGCACAGGCTGTTGCAGATTTGCAGCAGCAGCGTAGACTTGCCAATACCGGGAGCGCCGCCCACCAGCACCAGGGAACCTGCCACCGCACCGCCGCCCAGGACACGGTCCAGCTCTCCCATGCCCGTGGAGAAGCGAATCTCCCCGTCGGTGGTCACGTCCTGAATCCGCTGGGGCTTCCGGCTCTGGCCCACAGGGCTGGATTTCGCCTTGCCCGGCAGCGTGGGCTTTTCGATGTGCTCTTCATAGGTATTCCAGGCTCCGCAGGCAGGGCATCTGCCCTGCCATTTTGGGCTTTCATTGCCGCAGTTGGTGCAGAAAAATACGGTTTTTGCCTTTGCCATCATCTATATCTCCGATTCTTTGGAGCAGTATCGCACAGCAGGTGGAAAAAGTGCTGCGGTGCTGCATTGTTTTCTCCATTATACCAAACCCAGGAAGGCCGGTCAACCCAGTTTTGTCCCGACGGCTGCCGCAATCACCGCCGCCATGGCCTTCTGATAATCGGAGGAAGCAAGCTTTGCCTCCTCCTCCGCATTGGAAAGAAAGCCGCATTCCACCAAAATGGCGCATTTCTGACTTTTTTCCATGAGATAGATTCCCTTTGCGGCCTTTGCCCTTCGGTGGCTTCCGGGATTCAGCGTGGAAACCAGGGCAGCCTGGACCGTTTCCGCCAGCTCCCGGCTGCCCTCTGCAGTGCCATAGAACACCTGCGCGCCGCTGTATTGGGCCTGAGAGAAATAATTCTGGTGGATGCTCAGCAGAACGCCGCCGGAGGTCTCATTGACAATGCGTACCCGATTTTTCAGATCATCCACCTTTTTCTGGGCAATGGTCTCCCCTTTTCGATAAATAGCTGTATCTGTTCGCCGGATCATCTCCGTCCGAAAGCCAAGGAAATGCAGCATATCCTCCAGACGCAGGGCAATTTCCAGATTGTACCCGCTTTCCAGCCGCCCTGTGCAGGAGGTTGCGCCCCCATCCTCGCCGCCATGACCCGGGTCAACAATCAGGGTATGGGCCCGCCGGACAGGAAGCTGTGCCTGAATAACCAATACTGCCCGCCTGCCGCTATAGATTCCCACTGCCGCAAAGCTAAGAATCAGACATAAGCACAATCCCCACCGTCTCAGCGTTCGGAACATCAACACCACCTCAGGATACCTTACGCACTATAAGGTGTGCCTATGCACAGTCGGGAGAATCCTGCATAGTATGACCTGGAATCAGCTTTCCAAATAGAATTCGAGGAGGAATCCCATTGAATGCCAAGAAACCCACAGGAAACTATAGGGAGGGGCGCCTGCCCGCCATGGCACCCCTGGCCAATCCCTATGTGCCCTTCCAGCTCGAGGGCCCTGTCCGCTATGAGCCGAGAAAAGCCATGGTCCGGGGAACTCTGTATCCCGGCTTGGATCTGCCCTTCATGGGCATGGTCAACCAGAATAATCTGCCGGTAACGCCCTTGTCTGAGGTACAGGTCCTTGCCTTTGCCGTCCAGGAGCTGGCATTGTACCTGGATACCCATCCGGAGGACACGGAGGCACTGGAGCTCTACCGGCAGTACCAGCAGCTCTATCAAAAAGTCTCCCAGGCCTATGAGCGGGAGAAACGTCCGCTGAACCATGCCGCGCCCGGTCAAGGGGATACTTATGCCTGGCTGGACGATCCATGGCCTTGGGAATATGCCGCGAATAAGGGGGAATAAGCCATGTTTCAGTATGAAAAGAAGCTCCAGTACCCGGTGAGAATCCGTCGCCCCAACCCCCAGCTGGCGAAAATCATCATCACCCAATATGGCGGCCCCGATGGCGAGCTAGGTGCCAGTCTGCGCTACCTCTCCCAGCGCTATTCCATGCCCTTTGAGGAGCTCAAGGGACTATTGACGGATATTGGAACGGAAGAGCTGGGCCACCTGGAAATGATTGGTGCCATTGTTCACCAGCTGACACGAAATTTGAAAGACAATCAATTCCGAGATCCGGCCTTTGCTCCCTACTTTGTGGACCATACCGTAGGCGTCTACCCAACGGCGGCGGCAGGCTTCCCCTGGAGCGCCGGGTCTATGGCCGTCAAGGGTGACCCCATTGCCGATCTGACAGAGGACCTGGCCGCCGAGCAGAAAGCGCGGGTTACCTATGACAATATTCTAAGACTCAGCGACGACCCGGATGTCAACGATGTGATCCGCTTCCTGCGGGAACGGGAAATCGTTCATTTCCAGCGCTTCGGCGAGGGCCTGCAGCGTCTGCGGGAGAAGCTGGACCAGCGGAATGTTTACTTTATGAATCCATCGATAGACATATAAAATTGGCAACAATTGGTTGCAATTTGAATTTTTAAAAACAAAAGGAGGGTAAATATAAAACACAGTCCGCTACACATGCGTTGCTCCCTCTGAAGAATCTTCCTGGCTTTTTAGGAATACAATCTACTCGCAGTCAAAGAGGTAGGTGCTATGCGGCTCAATTTGGAGGAGCACAGAGTTGTCCGCGCTCTGCCAGTGCAGCTGTGCGCCGAAAAAGTCATACTTCTCTTTCGGCGCCCTGGTTCCCAAAGCGCCCAGAGGCAAACGGATGGTTTCCGGGGTATCAGACTTGGAGATGACGCCCACAAGGATATCCTCTCCGGTAAATCTTGCGATAGCGAAGGTATCCCCCTGGGCATAGAGAAATTTCATGCCGCCCCGGCGCAGAGCCGGATGGGCCTTTTTCAGGCTGCAAAGGGTGCGGTACAGCTGATAGTGGACACACCCTTGGAAATCCTTCTGCCAGGGCATGGGGTAGCGGCAGCCCTCGTTGGAATCCGTGGTGCCGTCGATCTCCGCTTCGTCCCCATAGTAGATGGAGGCTGCGCCGGTGAGCAGAAACTGGAAACAGGCCGCGCCTTTGAAGTCCGCCTGGGAGATTTTGGGGTTATTGTGCAGCCGCGGAGTATCGTGGCTGTCGAAGAGGTTAAACTGGGTCTCCCACAGGGCGAAGGGGAGCTTGGCCAGGTGCTGCATAACCCGCATTTCCAAATCCTGGGCGGTCATGTGGCAAGGGATGGCCTTTAATTCCGGGGTGCGGGACAGGAACAGGTCCGGCTCCCCAAAGAAGGAGCGGATGGCCCGGCCACAGCCATAGTAATTCATGGGAGAATCCCACTCCGTACCCTGTAAATACTGGGCGCAGTCCCCCCAGTCTTCTGCCAGAATATAAGCCTGGGGGTTCTCCTGACGGATGCTCTTCCGGATTTCCGGCCACAGCTCGTGGGATAGCTGCACCTCCCCGTTCCGGGCGAAGACGTCGGCCACATCGAAGCGCCAGCCATCGATGCTGTAAGGGGGCTTGAGCCATTTTTTCAGGACGGAATTCTCCCCACGGTAGACGATTTCCCGGAGGGAATCCGAGGTGTAGTTCAGCGTCGGCATGGAGGGCAGGTCCCACCAGCCGTGGTAATGATTGTCCTTGTCAAAGAAGTAATAGCCCCGCTCCACGGAATCGGGATTGTTGTAGGCCCCTTCGGTTTTGGGGAAGTAGGCGCCATCCTTGTTGAACCACCGGTGGGCTGTGCCCGTGTGGTTGATGGAGATATCCAGAATCAGCTTCATGCCGTTTTCGTGGAGGGCCTTGCTCAGTTCGGCCAGAGCCTCGTCCCCGCCGAAATGGGGGTCAACATGGAAGTAGTCCAGGCAGTCATATTTGTGGCAGGAGGGGGCATAGAAAATGGGGTTTAAGTACACGGCCGTGACCCCCAGCTCCTTCAAATAGGGGATCTTCTGCCGGATGCCCTGCAAATCGCCGCCGTAGAAATCCATGCAGTGGCCCTGCTCATAGGTCAGGGGCGTATCGTCCCAGTGCTCCATGTGGATGGCCGGGAAGCCATCCTGGCTGTACTCCCCTGCTTGCACATCGTTGCTCAGGTCTCCGTTGCAGAAGCGCTCGGGGAAGATCTGGTAAAACACTGCATCCTTCACCCAGGCGGGCTGCACATAGTCCGTCAGGAGCACAAAGTCATAGCTGTGCTCCGGAAGATAGGTGGTAATCTCCTTCTGGGTATAGAAATAGATGCAGTTCTCCGTGGCAATGTAGAAATGGTACTGTGTCCGCCGCTCGATGATGGGCAACTCGCAGGTCCAATACACAAGCCCCCGCGCTTCCCGCGCCCGGTGCATGGGAATTTTTAGCTCTCCCCCATTGGGGATAGACCGCAGGTAGACGTACTTTACCGGCGCGTCTTCGTACATCCGCAGTGACACCGTCACGCTCTCCCCAATTTTTGGGCGAGGATTCGAGACAAATTCAGATGAACCGTCGGAATAAACACTTTCCAACCAAGTTTCCATAGTACAGCTCCTATCTGTTTTTGCTTTTATTGTACACATTTCTGCGCAGCTTCGCAAGAGGGAAATCATAGCCTTCCCCTTGGACATTGGCCCCTACGAAAAATGGGAGAATTTACCTTAAATTGATGGTATTGCTCCCAAAGAAAGCAAAAAAAGCACCGCAATGCGATGCTTGCGGTGCTTACTCGGCTTGTGCTTGCATGATTTCCGGATGGGTGTCCTTATAGTGCCAGGGATAGCAGAAGATGTGCCCGCCGATGGTGCCCCAGACGCTGTCGGTGGTGCGGACACGGCCATAGAACGTGACCTCTTTGGGGAGCACATAAGGGCCGTACAGTGCCCGGTCGATGGCCTCATACTGGGCCTGGCTGGGGTCTGCGGTGAGGATCAGCTTGTGAGGAACAAACTGGCTCTCGTCATTGATCATATTTGTAATGGAGGAGCCGAAGTCGCCGGATACCAGACGGTTCAGGACCACCTCTGCAATGGCCTGCTGGCCTTCTTCGCTTTCGCCTCTGGCCTCCACATAGATGAGCTTGGCAAGGAGCTTGGTCTCGTCGTCGGTCAGCTTCAGGCCGTCGTAACGGGGCTCCACATAGGGCCGCACCGGCTCTTCATAGATGAAGGGATCATCGCTCATCTGGCTGGGATCGAAGATGAACGCGCCATCGTAGCCCCAGCAGATCTCATCGGTGCCGAAGCCGTTCTCAAACCGGTCTTTCAGCCGCCAACTCTGGCGGTTGTAGGTGGAGGGGTCGTAGACCTCGATCTTGCCGTTCTCATTGAAGCCCTTCAGCAGGATAAAATGCTGACTGTTGGTGAAGAGGGACCGGCTGTTCATCAGCTGGATGACAATCTTTCCCTCCCGCAGGGCCTGCTTCACATAGTCGTAATTCTCCGCCTCGGTCATGGGCAGCTGCAAGGCCTGCGCCATATAGCGGATACGGTCCGTATTGTTTTCGGCCTTGCCGCCAAACCATTTTGCCAGCTCATCGGGGTAATACTGATGCCCCGTCAGGTAAGTGGCCACCACGGCCATGCAGCACACGCTGCACCCGTTATTTTTAATGGTTCCGGTGCCGTACATAACATCGGCATAGTCATCCAGGGTGTAGTCCGGGAAGAAGCGATCGATTTCAGCGGTCTCGGGAATGTCCGTGGTCTCCGTCTCGGCGGCCTCTTCGGCAGGCTCTTCGGTAATGCCGGTGGTCTCTTCCGTGGCCTGCTCTGTGTCGTCCGTCCCATCCGCCATAACGAAAAACGGCAGCGTCTGCAAAAGCAGCAGCAGCGCCAACATTGCCGCAAAAATCCGGGGCATCCGGCTGCGTGTATTCATTTGAAAAAAGATGCCCATAGTGCCTCCAATTCGCTGCCTTCCGCCCAGAACGGAAAGGGGAAAATCTTTCGTAAAACAAGAACATTATACCATGCGCGTCCAGCCATTTCAACCGACATAACAAAAAATTAAGAAGTGCAAAGTTTAAGATTTTTTTAGGCGGCGCCGTATAATTTACCGGGGCAGCCGGAAATTGTGCTTCCAACTGCCCCGGCAAAAAAATACCGTCAAATTCTTCTTGCCAGCTTTTCGGAGTATTCCCGGCGGAAATCGCCGAAAGTTCCCGCATCCAGGGCATCCCGGATGCGCTGCATAAGCTGATTATAAAAATACAGATTGTGCATAACGCACAGGCGCATAGCCAGCATCTCCTCCGCCACGAACAGATGGCGGATGTACGCTCTGGAATACCGGCGGCACACAGGGCAGTCGCATTGCGGGTCAATGGGGCTGTCGTCCAGCTGGTATTTGGCGTTTTTCAGGTTGATGGCCCCTTCCCAGGTGAACAGCCGGGCATGGCGGGCGTTCCGGGCAGGCATGACGCAGTCGAAGAAGTCCACGCCCCGGGCCACGCCCTCAATGATGTTGGTGGGGGTGCCCACGCCCATAAGGTAGCGGGTCTTCTCCCTGGGCATATAAGGCTCAATGGCATCGATGATGTCGTACATCTCCTGAGCCGTCTCTCCTACGGCCAGGCCGCCGATGGCGTAGCCCGGCAGGTCCAGGTCTGCAATGCGCTTCATGTGGTCAATGCGGATATCGGGATAGGTGCCGCCCTGGTTGATGCCCCAGAGCATCTGGTGGGGATTTACCGTATCCGGCAGGCTGTTGAGCCGGGCGTTTTCCGCCTTACAGCGGACAAGCCAGCGGTAAGTCCGGTCCACGCTCTTCTGGACGTAGTCCCGGGGAGAGGGATTTTCGATGCACTCGTCAAAGGCCATGCAGATGTCGCTGCCCAGATTGGACTGGATCTGCATGCTCTCCTCCGGCCCCATGAAGATCTTGTGGCCGTCGATATGGGAGGCGAAATACACGCCCTCCTCCTTGATCTTCCGCAGGGAGGCCAGACTGAACACCTGGAATCCGCCGGAGTCCGTCAGGATGGGGCCGTCCCAGGTCATGAATTTGTGCAGGCCACCCATCTGCCGCACCACCGTATCCGTGGGCCGCAGATGCAGGTGGTAGGTATTGCTCAGCTCCACCTGGCAGCCGATATTTTTCAGATCCTCCGCACTGAGGGCGCCCTTAATGGCACCCTGGGTGCCAACGTTCATAAACACCGGGGTCTGCACCGTGCCGTGGGCGCAGGTAAACACACCCCGCCGGGCCTTTCCCTCGGTTTTCAGCAGTTCAAACATAGATTACCTCTTTCCTTCTGTGTCTCCAATATACATGGCATCCCCAAAGCTGAAGAAACGATACCGGTTTTCCACGGCGATGCGGTAGGCGTTCAGCACGTGTTCTCTTCCGGCGAAGGCGGAGACCAGCATCACCAGAGTGCTTTCCGGCAGGTGAAAATTGGTGATGAGGGCATCCATAGCCTTGAATTGGTAGCCCGGGTAGATGAAGATATCCGTCCACCGGGACTTGGCTTCGAAGGTGCCGTCGTCATTTACCAGGGATTCCAGCGTCCGGCAGGAGGTGGTGCCCACGCAGACAATGCGGCCGCCGCTAGCCTTGGTCTCATTGAGAATGCGGGCGGTTTGCTCATTCATCATGCACAGCTCGCTGTGCATGTGGTGCTCCAGCACCTCCTCGGCCTTCACGGGGCGGAAGGTGCCCAGGCCCACATGGAGTGTGACGAAGGCGGTCTTCACGCCCTTGGCGCGGATCTTCTCCAGCAGCTCCTGGGTGAAGTGCAGCCCCGCCGTGGGGGCGGCGGCAGAGCCCAGCTCCCGGGAATAGACGGTCTGATAGCGCTCCTGGTCCTGCAGCTCCTCCTTGATATAGGGCGGCAGGGGCATCTTGCCCAGCCGCTCCAGCACCTCCAGGAAAATGCCCTCATAGTGGAATTCCACTACCCGGTTGCCGTCCTCCCGGACCTCCTTCACCGTGGCGGTGAGCTCACCGTTGCCGAAGGAAACCTCGTTCCCCGGCTGCATCTTCTTGCCGGGCTTGCACAGGCACTCCCAGCACTTATTCCCCAGGTCCCGCAGCAGCAGAACCTCCACCGCACCGCCGGTGGGCCGGTGGCCCAGGAGCCGGGCGGGCAGCACCCGGGAATCGTTCATCACCAGGCAGTCACCGGGATTTAAGTAATCGATAATGTCGTAAAAATGCTTATGGGCCACCTCCCCGGTCACCCGGTCCAGAGTCATCAGCCGGGAAGCGTCGCGCTGCTCCAGAGGGGTCTGGGCAATCAGCTCTTCCGGCAGATCATAATAAAAATCATGGGTCTTCAATGGTATTTCCTCCGAAATATTGCAAAAAATCTCTTTATATAGTATAACCCATTTCCCGCCGTTTTGCAACAGGCAAAAGGCAGCTCCCGGGCATAGACTGCACGGGAGGGATTCTATGAAAAAACCGATCTTCACAGGGGTGTGCACCGCCCTGGTCACACCGTTTTTGGGCGAAACGCTCAATACCCCCATGCTGCGGCAGCTGATTCGCCGCCAGGAACAGGCGGGAATCGATGCGCTCGTGATCTGCGGAACCACCGGAGAATCCGCAGCTCTGTCCGATGACGAAAAAATAGAGCTTTTCCAGTCTTCCCGGGAGGCCGTTCCGGAGGACATGGCCTTTCTCGCCGGGACCGGCTCCAATGACACCGCCCATGCCATAGCGCTCAGCCAGGCGGCGGAGGGCTGCGGGGCGGATGGGCTGCTGGTGGTCAGCCCCTATTACAACAAGGCAACGGAGGATGGGCTCTACCGGCACTATGAAGCCATTGCCCAGGCGGTACATATCCCGGTGGTGCTCTACAACGTGCCCGGACGCACAGGACTGGACATTCCGGTATCTGTCTACAAGGCGCTTTCTGCCCTGCCCAATGTAATTGGCGTCAAGGAGGCCTCTCCGGACATTCGAAAAATCGCCGGAATCCGCCGGGAGTGCCCCCAGGACTTCTTCGTCTGGTGCGGCAATGACGATCTGGCCGTGCCCGCCATGGCACTGGGGGCTCTGGGGGTCATCTCCGTGGTTTCCAATGTGGAGCCGGAGCGAACCAGGGCCATGGTCTGGGCAGCACTGGACGGGGACTTCGACACCGCCTCTGACATCCAGCTGAGGCTCCTGCCTCTGATCGAGGCCCTGTTCCGGGAGGTAAACCCTGCCCCGGTGAAGGCAGCCATGGCCCTGCTTGGCTATGACTGCGGCCAATGCCGCCTGCCGGTGGGCAGCATCCGCCCGGAAACCCTGGCAAGACTCCGGGAACTACTGTAAAAAGCTGCCGCGCCGGAGAACCCGGCGCGGTAAAACCTCACTTCAAAATTGCCTTGTGGAAGACTTTCTTGCCCTTGCGGAGCTTCACGCCCTCCTTGAGCATCTCCCTAGTGACCTCGAATTTCACATCGGTGATTTTCTCATCGTTGACGGAAACACCGCCGCCCGCCACGTTCTTCCGGGCATCGCCGTTGGAAGTAGCCAGCTTGCAGACTACCATCAGGCTCAGCAGGCCGATTTTGCCCTCCGTCAGCTGGTCCTCGGTGATCTCGGTGGTGGGGATATTGGCATCGTCTCCGCCGCCGACGAACAGGGCCTTAGCCGCATTCTGGGCCTTCTGGGCCTCCTCCTCGCCATGGACAAGCTTGGTCAGCTCGAAGGCCAAAATTTCCTTGGCCTCGTTGAGCTTGGCATCCTTCCAGGAATCCATCTCGTTGATCTGCTCCAGAGGCAGGAAGGTCAGCATCCGGATGCACTTCATCACATCCGCATCGTCCACATTCCGCCAGTACTGGTAGAACTCGTAGGGGCTGGTCTTGTTGGGGTCGAGCCATACCGCACCCTTGGCGGTCTTACCCATCTTCTTGCCCTCGGAATTGAGCAGCAGGGTGATGGTCATGGCGTGGGCATCCTTGCCCAGCTTCCGGCGGATCAGCTCGGTGCCGCCCAGCATATTGCTCCACTGGTCGTTGCCGCCGAACTGCATGTTGCAGCCGTAGTGCTGGAACAGGTAGTAGAAGTCGTAGGACTGCATGGGCATATAGTTGAACTCCAGGAAGCTCAGGCCCTTTTCCATGCGCTGCTTGAAGCACTCGGCCCGCAGCATATTGTTCACGGAGAAGCAGGCGCCGATGTCCCGGATAAAATCGATGTAGTTCAGGTTCAGCAGCCAGTCCGCATTGTTGACCATCTGGGCCTTGCCCTCACCGAACTCGATGAACCGCTCCATCTGCTTCTTGAAACAGGCGCAGTTGTGGTCGATGGTCTCCTTGGTCATCATAGAGCGCATATCGGTCCGGCCGGAGGGGTCGCCAATCATGGCCGTGCCGCCGCCGATCAGGGCAATGGGCTTGTTGCCTGCCATCTGCAGCCGCTTCATCAGGCACAGGGCCATGAAGTGGCCAACGTGCAGAGAGTCGGCCGTGGGGTCAAAGCCAATGTAGAAGGTGGCCTTGCCGTTGTCCACCATCTCCCGGATTTCTTCCTCATTGGTCACCTGGGCAATCAGCCCGCGAGCAACCAGCTCGTCATAAACTTTCATCAAATCATATTCCTTTCCTGTTTTGTTTCTTCTCTGCAGCAGAGAAGTAAAAAAGCGCCCTCTGCCTGAAAACCAGACAGAGGACGCCTTGTAAGCGTGGTACCACCTCAGTTTGGAGATGCCTTACGGCCATCTCCCTCATGCCGCCCCGCAGGCGGCGACGCTGTATCGGGCGCACCCGTCCTTCCCTACTGTGCTTTCAGGAAGGCCGCTCCGGGAGGTATGTTCCGCAAAGACTTCTGCCGCCTTGCACCCTCCGGCGGCTCTCTGAGAGAAGGGATCTTCACGTACTTGTTCCCATCACTGCGTTGTAATGTATTCTAGCAAAACATTTTTCAAATGTCAAGCAGCAAAGTAACCCATTTATTGCCCTGATAACAGCATTTCTTCGGCACTTTTCAGAGTAGTTTCCGTAATATTGGTGCCGCCGATGATTCTCGCCAGCTCCATAGCCCTGCCCTTTCGGTCCAGAGGAGTGACGGTTGTATAGGTCCTGCCGTCATGCTCCGACTTGGCAATGAGCATATGGGTGTCCGCCAGCGCCGCCAGCTGGGGCAGATGCGTCACGCAGAGCACCTGCTTGTGGCTTGCAAGAGATTTCAGCTTCTCCGCAATGCGCTGGGCAGCCCGGCCGGAAACGCCGGTATCCACCTCATCGAAGATCAGGGTGTCCACCGCGTCCTTTTCCGCAAGGACATTCTTCATGGAAAGCATAATTCTCGCCAGCTCGCCGCCGGAGGCCACCTTGCTCAGAGGCTTTAGATCCTCGCCCGCATTGGCGGACAGGTAAAAGGCCACCGCATCGGCGCCCTCGGACGTCAACTCCGTCTCCCGGAAGCGGCACTGGAACTGCACCCGGGGCATATCCAGCTGGCTCAGCTCAGAAAGGATCTTCTCCGCCATGACGGTCCCCTGCTCCTGCCGGTTTTTCCGCAGGGCCAGGGCTGCATCCCAGGCCTGCTTTTCCTGCTTTGCCAGCTTCTTTTTCAGCTGCTCCACCCGGTCGTCCGCAAACTCGATCTCGTCCAGTTCCTTCTGGGCCTTGTCCAGATAGGCAAGGATCTCATCGCAGTCCGCGCCGTATTTCCGGCGAAGGCGGTGGATGATGTCCAGCCGGGCCTCGATGGTCTCCAGCTCATCGGCAGAATAGCTCAGCTCGTCCAGGGAATCCCGGACCTCATCGGCAATGTCCTGAACCTGGTATTTCAGGTCCGTCAGCCGCTCCTGGAAGCCGGTATAGTCATCGGAATACCGGGCGATGCGGGACAGGGCATAGGCCGCCTGGGCAAGCAAGGCCGCAGCGCCGTCGCTGTCATCTCCGCCCAGCAGGGCCTCGGAGGCCTCCTCCAGGCCCTGGGAGAGCTTCTCGGAATTTTGCAGCAGCTTCCGGCGCTGCTCCAAAACCTCGTCCTCCCCGCTTTTCAGGTCCGCCTTTTCAATTTCCGAAATCTGGTATTTCAGAGTTTCCATGCGGCGCAGCTTCTCGCCCTCGTCCATGGTCATCCGGTCAATCTGGCGACGCAGCTCAGACACAGCCGCGAACTTCTCCCGGTAGTCGGCCAGCAGTGCTCCATTGTCTGCAAAGGCATCCAGAAAGCGCAGGTGGTTCTCCTCGTCAAAAAGGGAAGCGGAATCGTGCTGCCCGTGGATATTGATGAGCTGAATGCCCAGCTTGTGCAAGATCGCCACGGTCACAAGAGTGCCGTTCACCCGGCAGACGTTTTTGCCGTCCAGGAAGATATCCCGCTGGATCACGGTCTCCTCGTCATATTCCACGCCGTTTTCCTCGAACCACGGAAAATTCGGCACTTTTGTGAAGACTGCCCGGACGGAGGCCTTGCTGGTCCCGGTCCGGATCATATCCCGGTAGGCCCGCTGGCCCATAATGGCGGAAATGGCGTCGATGACAATGGATTTGCCCGCGCCGGTCTCACCGGTGAGCACGTTGAAGCCCTTGTCGAAGGAAATATCCGCCTGCTCAATGACCGCGATGTTCTCAATGTGCAAAAGGCTCAGCAAAGCTTACACGCTCCTCATTTTCGAATAACAGCCTTGATTTCTCCGGAAAAAGCAGCGGCTGCATGGCCCTCCCGCATGACGATCACCACGGTGTCATCCCCCGCCAGAGTGCCCAGAACCGCGCCGCTGCGCATGGCATCCAGTGCAGAGGCGGCGGCATTGGCCATGCCTGGCAGGGTATGGATTACCACCAGATTCTCCGCATAGTCAACACTGATGACGCACTCCCGGAAAATGTTGTTCAGCCGGTCGGAAATGGCCGGGGGTGCGTCCTTCTCCGGCACACAGTAGCGGTAGGTTCCAAGGCTTGTCAGCTCCTTCACAATGCGGAGCTCCTTGATATCCCGGGAAATGGTTGCCTGGGTGCTGTTGAAGCCCTGATCCGTCAGCGCCTGCAGCAGCTGCTCCTGGGTCTCTACATTGGCATTGGAAATAATCTCAACGATCTTCGCCTGTCTCTGTGCTTTCATATGCATACCTCCTATTTCCCTTGAAATTTTGCATTGACCACATCGTAAAAGCTCCGGTCGTTCAGCTTGAGCAGCTTGGTCTCCAGCTTCGAGCGGCGAATGGTCACGGTATCACCCAGATTCAGCCGAACGGACTTTCCACCGTCTACCGAGACGAAGGCATTCCGGCGGGCATTCTGGGTCATGCGGACGGTAATCACCCGCCGGTCCGAGGTGACGATGCAGCGGCTGGCCATATCGTGGGCGCAGATGGGGGTGATGATCATATTCCGGGCATCCGGCTCCACAATGGGGCCGCCTGCCGAAAGATTGTAGGCCGTAGAGCCGCTGGGCGTTGCAATAATCACGCCGTCTCCCCCGCAGCTGAGCGCCTGAATGCCGTCACACTCCACGCTGAGATAGACAATCCGGGCCACGGCCCCCTTGGTAATGCACACGTCATTTAAGCAAATGTCGTGAAAAATAATATCCCGATCCCGCTGGACTGTCACATCCAGCATCATTCTGGGGTCTAGCTTATAGTTTCCCGTGGCGAGCTTGCTCAGCTCACCGATCTCGCTGCTCTCCAGCTCTGCCAGGAAGCCCATGGTGCCGATATTGACGCCCAGAATGGGAATTCCCCGCCGTGTGGCAGCCTTGGCCGTATGCAGAATGGTCCCGTCGCCGCCGAAGCACACGATCGCATCCGCATTGGGAAGCTCCCTGTCCAGCCGGGAAAACCGCAGATCTTTGGGCAGCTCATAACCCCGGTCTACCTCAAAGGGCAGGCAAAGGCTGACCCGCAGGCCCGCATCCTTCAAAATCTGCATGGCGCTTCTGACCGCTGCAAAATTGCGATCCCGATAGGGATTGGGGGTCAGGATCACATTTTTCATAGGTCCGCTCCTTTGTCCAGAGCGGCATGGGCCTGCTCTACCACCAGGGCGGTATCCGGGCAAATGCCCACGACCTCGTCCAGGCTCAGGTGGCCCAGAAATTCAATGTTTCCCTCGGGGCCTTTCACCGGGGAAAAGGTCAGGCCCAGGATCTTGAAGCCAAGGCTGTCTGCCAAGCTTACGAAATCATCCAGCACCTCTTTGTGGGTGCTCTTCTCTCTTACAACACCCTTCTTGCCAACCTTGTCCCGTCCTGCCTCGAACTGGGGCTTGATGAGGCAGAGCACCTGGCCCGTAGGCTTCAGGAGCTTCTGGATAGCGGGCAGGACGATCTTCAGGGAAATAAAGCTCACATCCACCACGGACAGATCCAGAGGCTCTCCCAGCTGCTCCGGGGTCACATAGCGGATGTTGGTCTTCTCCATGACCACCACGCGGGGGTCGGAGCGGATCTTCCAGTCCAGCTGGCCATAGCCCACGTCAATGGCAAAGACCTTCTTCGCCCCTTGCTGGAGCAGGCAGTCCGTAAAGCCGCCGGTGGAGGCTCCCGAGTCGCTGCATACATAGCCTTCTGGCTTCACGCCAAAGTCCCGCAGGGCCTTTTCCAGCTTCAGGCCGCCCCGGCTCACATAGGGTAAGGTGGTGCCGCGAATCTCGATCAGGGCGTCATTGGAAACCGCCGTACCTACCTTGTCCACTCTCTCCTCATAGGAAACGCCGGGCTTGTCCGCCTTCTGGCCGTCCACATAGACGATGCCGCTCATAATGATTGCCTGGGCCTTGGTGCGGTTTTCCGCAAGCTTGCGCTCCGTCAGAAGCACATCCAGCCGTTTTTTAATCTTCATCTGGGATCACCCTTTTTACATATTCCGCAATGGCGGCGCTGTCCAGCCCCCACAGG
>OKWR01001513.1_pt1 | contig 15165 bp, 14 predicted proteins | sample 1607101 | NCBI WGS metagenome assembly OKWR01 (sample SAMN04414076, study PRJEB24778) | human gut metagenome | material: faecal | host: Homo sapiens
TTCTTTTTTTTTAAAAAAAACTATCCAAAGATGCAAAAATAAACAATAAACCCCAAAGAACAAGGTAAAAAACATGCACATCCTCTGGCCCCATACAAAAAAATCCGGCTTTTCGCAAAGCCGGATTCCCCACATTAATAATCAATTATTATCCCATCTGACCCGTCAGATAGGCTCTTGTCCGATCATCCTTCGGACTTTCGAACATTCTCTTCGTATCATCATATTCAATCAGTTCTCCCAGGAACATGAACATCGAGCGGTCCGAGATACGCATGGCCTGCGACATATTGTGTGTCACGATCAGGATCGTCACCTCCTTCTTCAGTTTCACCAGCAGGTCCTCGATATGCTTCGTGGCAATCGGGTCCAGGGCCGAAGTAGGCTCGTCCATCAGCAGGATGTCCGGCTGCAGGGCCAGCGAACGGGCGATGCACAGACGCTGCTGCTGTCCTCCCGAAAGGAAGGTACCGCGCTTGTTGAGCACATCCTTCACCTCGTCCCACAGCGCCACATTGCGCAGGCATTTCTCCACCAGGTCGTCGCGTTTGTGCTTCGACAGGGAAATGCCGTTCAGCGTATATCCCGCCAGCACATTGTCGTAGATACTCATGGTCGGAAACGGGTTCGGTCTTTGGAACACCATACCGATATTCCGGCGCACCTCGATCGGGTCCTTGGTCAGGATATTCTCTCCGTTGAGCAGGATCTCTCCCGTCACCGTGATATTCTTATACAGTTCGTGCATGCGGTTCACGGCACGCAGCAGCGTACTCTTTCCGCATCCCGAAGGTCCCATGATGGCAGTGATCGTATTGCGCTCCACGCAGGCCGACACATTCTTCACGGCAGTCACTTTCTTATCGTAGGATATGGACACATCCTTGATCTCCAAAATCGGATCGACTATATTTTCCATTTTTTTGCAATTCTTTTAGCCAATAAATTCAAACAAAGTACCAAAGTAAGCAGGAAGAGCGAAGCGCCCCAAATCAGGTCCTGCAGGTTCGGGTCGTTAAAGAACTCCCAGATCATGAGCGGCACGGCCGACATCGGTCGTCCCAGGTCATAGCTGATCACGGCACCTCCCAAGGCGGTGAACATCAGCGGAGCGGTCTCTCCCACCACACGCGACACGGCCAGCAGGATACCCGTAAAGATACTTCCGAACGAAGCGGGCAGCATCACCTTCAGCATCACTCTCCAGTAATTTCCTCCCAGTGCCAGTCCGGCTTCTTTCAGACTTTCCGGCAGGATCTTCATGGTTTCCTCGGTCGAACGGATAATCAGCGGCAGCATCATGATGAACAGTGCCACGCTACCCGCGAATCCCGAATAGCCTTTCATGGGCACCACCACCCAGATATACACGATGATACCGATAATGATCGAAGGCGTACCCTGCAACAGGTCGGTGATGTAGCTCACCGTCTTGGCGAACCAGTTCTTGCGGAACTCCGACAGACAGATACCGCAGAGGATACCCACGGGAATAGCCACCACGGCAGCCGTAAACAGCATCATCAGCGTACCCACGATACCGTTGGCGATACCGCCCGGAATCGGTTCTCCCTTCTGAGCGGCCATCATGGCCTTGAAGGCGTTGGGTGTCGCTTCGGTCAGGAACGACCATCCCAGTTGCTGCCATCCCTTCACCAGCACCTCGCCCAGAATGGCGAGCAGGGGAATCGCCGTCAGTGCCGACATGACGCACACCACGACATAGAGCAGATTATTCTTGAATATTCTGGCTTTTACATTCGAATCCTTTTTCATACCTCTTCTCTTCTTTTATACATGTTGTGCTCTGCGGATCATGATCTTTCCGATCAGGTTGATGATGGCCGTAATCAGGAACAGGATCAGACCGATGGCAATGAGCGACGACAGTTTCAGTCCGTCCGCTTCGCCAAACTGGTTGGCAATGATACTCGCCATCGTGTTACCGGTGGTACGCAGCGTCTCCGGCATCTGGTTGGTATTACCGATCAGCATCGTCACCGTCATCGTCTCTCCCAGAGCACGTCCGATAGCCAGGATATAAGCCGAGAAGATACCCGATCCCGCTGTCGGGAAGATCACTCTGCGGATCACCTCCGCCCGGGTGGCTCCCAGTCCGTAGGCAGCCTCTTTCAGGTCGGCCGGCACCATTTTGATAAACTCCGAACTCAGCGAAGCGGCATAAGGCACAATCATGATGGCCAGCACGAAGGCGGCGGTCAGGATGCCCGATCCCTGCGGCGACAGGTTCAGGAACATAAAGATCGGACGCAGCGCGTAGAATCCCCACAGACCATAGATGATGGAAGGGATACCGGCCAGCAGGTCAGTCACGGTAGCCAGCGCCGTAGCGATTTTCTTTCCCCGGAAATACTCACCCGTAAAGAGAGCCACCGGCAGGGAGAAAGGGATACAGATCAGCAGCGCCAGTCCGGTCGTCAGCATCGTACCCGTTATGAAGGGCAGTGCGCCGTATTTTTCTTTTCCGGCCGTAGTCACCCAGTCGTCCGAGAAGATGAAATTCCAGAAGCCGAAGTGTTCAAAGGCTCCCGAGGCATCGAGCGTAAGGGAGTAGATGATCCCTCCGCCGATGACCGGAATTACAATCGCCGAAACGATGAGCAAGGCCTTGAATATCTTATCTTGCATTTTGTTGGATTTGTCAGTTTTCCTTTATTGGATCACACTCTTGCCGTCATAGGTCACCCCTTTCAGGTTCTCCAAAGACAGTTTCACAGCCTTTTCAGGCAGCGGTGCGTAGTGCACGGTAGCGGTTGTCTGCTGGATAGAGTCGCTCAGCATATACTGCAGCAGGTCCAAAGTCACCTTGGCTTCCTGTGCGCTTCTTCCGGCATAGTTCTGCTCCTTGTAGATAATCAGCCAGGTGAAGCAGCTGATCGGATAGGCTCCGGCAGCGTCCGCGTTGGTGATGGAGCAGCGTGTATCCTGTGGCATCTCGCCCGAAGCGGCAGCCGAGATACTCTCGGTAGAAGGCTTCACCATCTCGCCGCGTGCGTTCTGCACACTGGCATACGGAATATTCTGGGCGAAGGCATATTCAGAACCGATATAACCGATAGAGTATGGAGTCTGTGCGATGACGCCGGCCACACCCGGATTGCCTTTTGCGGCCAGACCAACCGGGAAGTCCACGTTCTTGCCGCTTCCGTATTTGTCTTTCCAGTTCTGGCTCACCTTGGTCAGATAGTCGGTGAACACGAAAGTCGTACCGCTGCCGTCAGAACGGTAAGCCGGGATAATGTCCTTGTCCGGCATCTGTGTACCTGCGTTCAGGGCCACGATCTTCGGATCATTCCATTTCTTGATGTTACCGGCAAAGATGTCGGCGATTACTTCTCCGGACAGGTTCAGCGCCTTCACTTCCGGCAGGTTGTAAGCCATCACTACGGCACCCATACAGGTCGGGATGTGTACCACCGGATGCATGTCCTTCATCTCCTCGTCGCTCAGGAAAGCGTCGCTGCCGGCAAAGTCCACGATACCGTCTTTCAGGTTACGCACACCGCCGCCGCTGCCGATACCTCCGTAAGACACGGTATTACCGGTCTGGGTAGCAAATCCCTCGAACGACATATTATAGAAAGGAAGTGGGAATGTGGCACCGGCACCGCTCAGTTCCACTGTTTCTTCCTTTGCTCCGCCTTTACTGTTTCCGGCACAAGAGGCCATCATCCATCCCATGGCAACAACAGCCATTGATACAAATAATTTTTTCATAATCTTCTTATTTGAATTGTTCTTTATACTTTTTCTAAATTAAGTCTGTTTTTAAAGTTTGAACGAAGCGTTCACCATCAGCTGGAAGGCCTCTTTCAGATTCTTGTCTTCCGGCATGTTCAGGCGCAGGTTCGGAGCCAGTTTCACATGTTTTACGAGCTTCACCTCGGCACCGGCCATCACATTCATGCCGTCGGCGTCCAGATTCCATCCGTTGTTCGAGTCCAGACGGTCCCAGCGGGCAAACACGTTCACCTTCTTTCCGGCCGGCACGGTCGCATATACCGACACACCGTTCTGGTGGTCTCCCTCGTGATAGGCCGTATTCATCTGGTAGTTGTATTCCGCTCCGAACGAATATCCGTTTCGGGCATATCCCAGGAACGACGCCAGGTTCACCTTACCCTTCAGCCCCTCGTCGGTAGCCTCGTCATACGAACCGTACAGGCGCACCATCAGTCCGTCCGCCGGTTTCAGGGTCAGTCCGGCGCCATACTGCAGTCCGTGTTCAAACTGAATCTTCTTGTAGCCTTCGCCGTTCACCACGATCACGTCCGCGCTCACCTGGTCACAGAATCTGTAAGCCACCGACATACCCACATCGGCACTGCTTCCGAACTTATATTCATCCTGAAATGACTTCATCACATAACGCTTTCCCCAGAAATCCTCCTGAGTCTTGAACTGGGTCGTGCTGATCAGTCCTCCGTACAGGTCCCATCCGTTTTTCTGCCAGCGTACCCATGCGTTCTTGATAAATCCGATACGCTGCATGTCCTGCACCTCCTTTGATCTTCCGAAGTCGGCCACAGCCTGCATGCTCAGTCCGTTGTTAAAGCTATACTGGTAACCGATATACGCACGTTCCAGTTCGAAACCTCTTGCGTCATTCTGCTCGCCGAATCCCGAATACATATTGGCGAAGGTCGTCAGGATCACCTTTCCCTGTCCCTTCTCGCTGTTCTGGGCTACGGTGTGCTGTGCGGCCATCAGCACCAGTGCGCAAGCCATTCCTGCTCTTTTCTTCATGCTTTTTTTTCTTTTATTCTATAAATTCCTTTATCCGTTCTTTATTTCCGACACTGCAAATGTCCCGATAAAATGTTACATAGATATTTCAAGTTCTTAAAAATCCTGTGAATTTTGTTACCCTGCTATATAAAATAGGTGTAGGGGAGCATTTTGCCCCCCTACACGTCATCCGGCCCCCGGCCGTTTGTTACGAACCCGTTACATATTGGCTCCTCCGATCACACCGGCAATGGCGCTGGCCACAGCCACAATCAGATTCAGCAACAGGTTCCAGGCATTCTTGTTTTTCATCATGTTCTTGAATTTTAAGATTTGTTTTACCATTAATCCGTCATCCCTGATACAGTTTCCATCCTTTGCAGACTTCCACCTGTCTGGCCGGCACCCCGTTTTCCACCCGGCTCATGGCCGCCACCAGATTCATCATGGTTCTGGGGTCCTGGTCGTCCACGATCTGCGTCCGTTCCAGGCCGGTCAGCACGGTCACCTTGCGGATATAATACTCCGTGTCGTTACCGTCCTTTTCCGGAGCCCACCGCCGCACGATGCGTTCCACGGTATTGATGCCATACCGGTTCCGGTAAGTGCGCAGCACCACAAAGGCCGCCCGGTATCCCCAGGCCATGGATTCAAACTGAAAGAAATCCGGGTCGTTCTGTTCCTTGCTCAGCCCTTGCCACAGATTGGCGGTCCGCCGGATATTCAGAGGGTTGTTGTTCCGCAACCCTCTGGGCAACATTTTCTTCTTGTTTTCCATCGTCATCATGTTTCATCCTTATCCGTTATACACCTCCTTCTTCCAGTCCGTCTTCCTCCGTTTCGGTCTGCACGCTCTTCTCCAGATTATAGAAGTTGATGTCCTCGTTGTCCAGCTGGATGGCGTTGCGCAGCACCTTGCTCGGGTTATAGATCACCTTCAGTTTCTTGATGTTCTTCACCTCAAACTCCTTGGCGGTGGCGGCCCCTTCGCTCTGGCAGCTCAGTCGGAAGGAGCCCACATCGCCCATGTGTACCTTCATTCCGCTCTGCAGGGCATAGACAATCTCCTGTTGCAGGGCGGCGAGCACCGCCAGACAGTCGGCCCGGGTCACGGTACACATGGTACTGATGCGTTTGGCCAGTCCCTCCATATTGATCACACCCGGACTCACGATGCACGCATAATATTTCAGATACTGGGGTTCGTCTGTACCGGGTTTCTGCTTTCCTTGGATTTTGTAGTTAATCATATAAGTAGTAATTTTAAAAAGTTTTTCACTCCGTGTTTTCTGTAGGACCGGAGTGTTCTCCCCGTTGATCAACACTGCAAAGATAAGACAGCCCCATCGGGCGCTTCGTCGTTTATCTTCCGAATTCCGCCAAAAAGCAGGTTAATCGTTTTAATGCGCGGATTTATTCGGGCTCTCCCAGGTAGCGCGTCACGATTTCATACTGTTTGGGCGTAAAGAATCTCTGCCGGCTCCGGTAATGTGCCCCGGCCAGTTCCTCCCAAAGTTCGGGACAAGAGTGCAACAGATAGTTCATTTTTCGGCGTGCGTTGGCCGGATCCTGATCACCGCAATAGGCCTGTGCCAGCAAGGTGATGTTGTAGCGATTTAAAAAACTCATATAACTTATTTTTAAGAAATGTGACGCGAAAGTAGGTTGCGTTTCCTTTTTTTAAGTGAATAAACTTTCACTTTCGGGTGATTTTAATTAATTTTATACATCAAAATTAACCTAAAACCCCAACTACGGTTCTGTAAACCTATGGTAACCAAACGTTTCAACACCTATATCGGCCGGGAAATGCTTGCCCGTCTGCTACACTTTCCCTACATGACCGACCGTGAATTCCGGGCTTTGCCTCCCACCCCCAACAGCGGCTGCAAGTACAGCCGTCTGCAGGACCATCAGTTCATCAACAGTTTTCTCTGCATGATCTTCTACCGCTACAGCAGCTACTCCATGTCGGCGCTCGAGCCCACGGGCAACTGCATCCGGGGCATCATTCACCGCGACTGCCACTTCCAGCAGCGCACCTATCTGCTTTTCACCGACCAGGTCTTTTCCTATCAGCCCAGCACCCCGCCCCTGCGCATGCTGCGCCTGCTCATCCGGGCCTTCGGCCAGATCGACCTGCACAATCTGCCGCACGCCCTCGTCGAGGACGAGCGTTTCGATCTGGCGCTCTACCGGCGCATGGTCCACGAGTGCTACCCCGACGAGTATGTGGTATCCGACGAGCACGAGGCCCGCCGCCGGAACCATTCCCGCCGCCGGACATCTTTTTATAAGTAAAAAGCTAGGTCTGATTTAAATAATGTGCTAACTTTGCAGCAAATCATGATTATTTAAAACCAAAAGAACAGATATGCGATATCCTGTGCTCACGGCCGAGGAAGCCATCGGCCTGATTCATAATGGAGACACGGTAGCCATTGGCGGATTCTCTTCCGTGGGAACCCCCAAGGCCGTTCCGGCGGCGCTGGCCGCCTATGCCGCGGAAGCCAACCGCGAGCAGATAACCTTTCAGATCGGTCTGGTCACCGGTGGTGCTACCGGCAGTCAGATCGACAGTGCGCTGGCACGTGCCCGTGCCGTGCGTTTCCGCACCCCCTTCCAGTCCAACCCCGACATGCGCCGGTCCATCAACGCCGGCGAGGTGGAATATTTTGACCTGCACCTCTCCCACATCGGTCAGGACGTGAACTACGGCTTTCTGGGCCGCATCCACACGGCCATCATCGAGGCGTCGGCCATCACCCCCGAGGGACGCATCATCCTGAGCACCTCCGTGGGCATCACCCCCACCATTGTACGGGCGGCCGAGCAGATCATCGTGGAGCTGAACCAGAGCCACGGCGACCGTCTGGAAGGCATGCACGACCTCTACACCCTCGAGACGCCCCCCTACCGGCAGCACATTCCTATTTTCCATGTCAACGACCGCACAGGCAGTCCCTATCTCGATGTCGATCCGTCCAAGATCGCCGGAGTGGTCTACACCAATGAGCGCGACCACATATCCCCCTTCACCCCGATGAACGACACCACCCGCCGCATCGGCGAGAACGTGGCGTCCTTCCTCCTTCAGGAATGGCAGAAGGGCGGCATTCCCCGCCAGTTCCTGCCCCTGCAGTCCGGTGTGGGTAACATCGCCAATGCCGTGCTCGGTGCCCTGGGTGCCGATCCGCAGCTTCCGGCCTTCTCCATGTTCACCGAGGTGATCCAGAACTCCGTGATCGACCTCATGCTCGAGGGACGCATCCGCTTTGCCACCGGCAGCTCGCTCACCCTCTCCGAGGACCATCTCGACCTCATGTACAACCATCTCGACGTGTTCCGCGACCGCATTCTGCTGCGTCCGCAGGAGATCACCAACCATCCCGAGATGATCCGCCGTCTGGGTGTCATCACCATCAACACGGCGCTCGAGGCCGACCTCTTCGGAAACATCAACAGTACCCACGTCATGGGCAGCAAGATCATGAACGGCATCGGCGGTTCGGCCGACTTTGCCCGCAACGCCTACCTGTCCGTGTTCACCACCCCGTCCACAGCCAAGGACGGCCTCATCTCGTCCATTGTGCCCAATGTGTCCCATGTCGACAGCACCGAGCACGATGTACGTATTCTCGTCACTGAGCAGGGCGTGGCCGACCTGCGTGGCAAGTCCCCGCGCCAGCGTGCCGTCTGCATCATCGAGAACTGTGCCCATCCCGACTATAAGGAACTGCTTTGGGATTATCTCAAACTCTCCGAGAACCGCACGGGCCACATCCCGTTCTCCCTGCAGAACGCGTTCCGCATGCATCAGACCTTTGCCGAGGAAGGCGACATGCGCAAAACCCGCTATTTATAACTGGCGCCTTGCTTTTATCCTTATGAAAACATCCCCATCCTATCCCCCTCTGTTTCCGCAGCTGCTCGAACTGCTGCGCTGCGGTCTGTGGGACCGGCAGCCCGATGCCGCCCTTTTCCGCGGACTCACCCACGACCAGTGGCTCTCCCTGTTGCTGCAGGGCCAGCAGCAGAGCATTCTGGGCCTGATGTCCGAAGGCGTGCAGCGCCTTCCCGAGGACAGCCAGCCCCCGCTCGACCTGCGCCTCCAGTGGTTCGGCTATCAGCAGGCCATACGCCATCAGCAGCGCCAGTATGGTGAGGCGCGTCAGGAAGTGCTTTCCTGGTTTCTCGAGGCCGGCATCCGTTGTGCCGTCTTCAAGGGAGATACCTTCAATGCCCTCTACCCCATTCCCGGCCTGCGCATGTGCGGTGATGTCGACCTCTGGTTCCCCGATCCCGACGGCGTGACACAGGCTCTGCAACTTCTCCGTAAACAGGGATTGCAGGTTACAGACCCGGGAAATCATCACCTTGTACTGGAATACAAAGGCTTGTCCTTCGAAATGCACCACGACTTTCTCAATCTTCCCTTCAAGTCTCGTGTGCCACACACCCTGGTTTCCACGAAACATCCCGTCTATACAGGTCTGCAGCTCAATCCCGAAGCCAACACCGTGATGGTGCTCACCCATGCCGCCCATCACTTTATCGAAACCGGACTGGGACTGCGCCATCTGTGCGACTGGGCTGTCTGGCTCCACCGCTATGGCCACACTCCCGAGGTACAGCGGGGATTGACGGAAATCCGCCGTCTGGGTGCCGGTGTCTTCCTCACGGAATTTACAGCTTTGGCCGTGTATCTGTTGGGGTTGGAATCTCCCGATGCCGAAAGCCTGATCCGTTCCAGCCGGGAAACCCGTCGTGAGCGTCTGCTCCGGGAAATGCTCCTGCAGGGCAATCTCGGCAAGACCCATCTGGCCCAAAAGAAACATGTCCCTCTGGTGTGGTTCTATCTCAATTCTTTTCTGCGCGAGCTCAGTCTCTCCGCCTTCTGGCCCTGCTATGTCTGGGCCAGCATCCCCCATCAGATCCGGCGCACTTGGCGCATGCTGCATCGGAAATAAAAAAAACCGACCCCGCAAGGGATCGGTTTTTTTTATTTGATGAATCAAACAGATGTCTTATTCCTCAATCAGACATGCTGTTTATTTCACTACTTTTACAATCACACGACGGTTGTATGAAGCCGGAGTCAGCTCGTTCACACCACCCATAGGTTTGATGATGATCTGCTCGTCCTTCAAGCCCATCTTCTTCAGTTCCTTGGCTACAGCCTCAGCACGGCGTTCGCTCAGCTGCTTGTTGTAGTCAGCCGAACCGGTCTTGCTGTCCGCATAACCGTAAACCTCTACCTTGCCACCGTTCAGCTGGTCTACCAGAGCCTGTACGTTCACGAGATCCTTCTTCGAAGCGATGCGTGAAGAGTTCAGGTTGAAGAATACAGATACCGGAGTGGTGACAGCCACTTCCTTGGTTACGGTAGAAGTGCTTGTTTCCGGACGTTTGGCCAGTAAGCCCTTCAGCTTGTCGTTCTCGCTCTGCTGCTCAGCCAGTGAAGCGTTGAGCGCGTCTGTCTGTGCCTTGTGCATGGCGTTGATCGCCTCCAGATCCGGAGTCTTGCTCCAGCCTACCTTGCCCAGGTTCACACCGAGTCCCAGAGATACACCGAACTGACGGTCCTTGGTGGTAAAGAAATTACCGTCCTTGGGTTTGGCACCGGCTGCCGATCCGTTGTCCAGTTCGTTCAATGCCGTATTGGAGTAAATGTCCAGATTGATAAACAGGCGCTTCGTCACATTAAAGGTATTCAGGATACCGCCGGTGTACATAAAGGCATACTGATTGGCATCAAAATTCCGATAGAATCCCGTACCGGCATAGAGCGAAATGTTCCACACTCTGCCCGGCTGATAACCGACAAACAGGTTACGCAGGTTAATCATACCCTGCATATTGACATTCAGCATGTCAAAGCTTGGGTTCTCGCGTCCGTCCACACACTGCAACTGCATCATTTGGGCTTTGGCGCGCACACCGATTACCGGCGTAAACCACTTACCCACCGTAATGTCACCGTTCCAGCTGCGACGGAAGCTCTCAAACGGGTTCTTGGACAACCCCATGCCACGCTCCTGACCTGAGTAACTGCTCACGTAGTCACCGCCGGCAGTCACAAACCAATTCGCCCAAAAGCGGTTGGTTGCCACACTGTACTTATCCACCGGTGCTATTTCGGTGGTTTCCTGATTCTGCGCCATGGCCGATGTCGCTCCCAGCAACATCAGGCCGAATAACATTTTCTTCATAATCAGATTTTTTTATATAATCAAAATAAACCGAGGAATTTCTTCTTTTTCTTGGAGTTGTTGCCATAGCCGTAGCCGTAACCGTAACCCGCATAGCCATAGTGTCCGTAGCCCAACTGCTCCTCCTTCACGCTGTTCAGCACCACGGCCATCTTCTTCAGCTTGCCGCTCTGATAGATCTGCTCGATGTCCGGCAATTGACGACGATCCAGCACACCTGCCCGGGCCACAAAGAGCGTCAGGTCAGCCAGTCGGGCCACAATCGCCGCGTCGGCCACCACACCGGTCGGCACGCCGTCCAGCAACACCAGGTCATACCGGTCTTTCACAGCATCGATCAGTTCATCCAGCTTATCGCTCAGCAGCAACTCGGCCGGATTCGGCGGTATGGCTCCGCTATAGATAATATCCATTCCCGGACAACCGTTTACCGGATGGATCAGCTCTTCCGCCTGTTCCACCTGCCCGATCAGATAATTCGTTACGCCCTTCTGGCGCTTGCCGCCGAACAGGCGGGTCAGACTGGCCTTTCGGATATCCAGATCCACCAGCAGCACCCGTTTGCCCGCAAAGGCCATCATCGCTGCCAAGTTCGATCCCACAAAGGTCTTTCCCGCTCCCTCATTCATGGAAGTGGTCATCAGCACCTGCACGGGATGTCCGTCCTCTTTCATAAAGGAGAGGTTTGTACGCAGCATACGGAACGATTCCGTAACGGAATCCGTACCGTCCACACGTACGGCCAGCATGCCCTCATTTCCTTTCTTATAAGGAATATCCCCCAGGAAGGGTAACGACAGCCTTCCTTCCAGATCCTTACGGCTCCGGACGCGCGTATCCAGCATCAGCGACAGCACCATCACCGCCAGCGGTCCGCCCAGTCCGATCACCACGGCTATCAGATAATACTGCATGCTCATCGGAGAAATCGGTCCCGCCGGTCCTTTAGCCGCCTCAATCAGGCGTGCGTTGCTCTCCGTAATCGATTGCGCCAGTGCATTCTCTTCCCGCTTCTGCAACAGATACACATACAGCTGTTCCTTTACCTTCTGCTGGCGCTCCACACTCAGCATATATTTCTCATGCTGCGGCACCGCTGACAGTCTTTGTGCCGAACGTGCTTCCTGCGCTTTCATGTTCTTGATCCGGATCTTCAACGAAGCGATGGCATTATCCACCGAGCGCACAATCGCCTGTCGGCTCAGTTCCAAGGCCTGATTCATATCGGTCACGATTGGATTCTCCACCCCGCTATTCTGCAACAGTTTGTCGCGCTCCAGCAACAGCTTGTTGTACTCAGAAATTTGGCTTTCGATATTCACATCCGCCACACCGGTGTTCGAAGGAATCAGCTCCTTTGCCTTTTTCGGGTCCGTCAGATATTCCCGGATAAACTCCACCAGCTGCAGCTGGTTCTCCAATCCGAAACTCTGCTGCTGATACTGGTTGGTATTTCCCGTAGCCAGCCCTGCTTCCGACATCAGATCCGTCAGCTGGTTCTGCTGTTTGAACGAAGCGATTTTTCCGTCCACACCGCCCAGATCCTGCTCCAATACAGCCAGACGCTCATTGATAAAGCGGTCCGTATTCAGCGCCATCTGGTTCTTGTCGTTCACCATATCCTCCTTATACACCTCCACCAGCGTATTCAGATAATCCTCGGCCCGTTTTGGGGATACATCATTCAAGGTCAGATTAACAACCGAAGACTCTTCAGATGCCAAAGCCGTTACTATCTGATTGCTGTAAAAACGAGCCATATTTTCTATGGTCTGATGCACCACCTTGATGCTTTCCTGAGTGCCAGCTCCCCGATATTGGGCAGTTGGACGTACCGTCACCAGTCCCATCGGAGTCTTTACCGGTTGGTTGAGTGTGGCTTCCACTTTTGCGTCATCCTCTTCAAACTGCTCCATTCGCACCTTTCCACCCGGCAGCAAAGTTAGCATCAAACTTCCAATACGGTTATTATCCGCAAACTCCACCTTTACGGGAGTACGCCCATACAAGTCTGCCTCCCGGAATCCCAAGTCCTGAAGATAGGTTGTTTCGATGCCCAGACGTTTTACCACTTCCCGGTTCAACCGTTCCGTTTTGAAGATGAGCATTTCATTCTCCACATTAGCCCCCGCTCCTAGAAATTTCACTTCCTGAAAAACCTGTGCTTCACCACCGATACGTCCTCCGGAATTTTTATCCTTAATCAGCACCGAAGCAGTACGCGTATAAACGGGAGCCGTACTTTTCAGTTTAACCCAGGCTATCACCAAACAAACTGCCAACATACCGACCATCCAATACCAATAACGGTAGATTAACCGCACTATATCCATGGGATTCAAAGATATTCCGCCTCCTCCCATCTGTCCCGAAGCAGAGGAAGTAGAAATCAGCTGTGCCTTTCCCATGTCTCCCTGTATTTTCAATAGGTCCTCACTGTTCATCATTATTTCAATGTTACGATTAAGGTTATTACTGATAACATGGAACTCAGCACAGATAGCCAAGTTCCTACATTATTTACTTGATTATTTCGATACTGAACGGTTCGTGCATTATTCGGCTCCACATACACCACATCATTCTGTTTCAGGTAATAATACGGAGAATCAAAGATGTCCCTTGATTTCAGATCCAGATAATTTACGGTACGCTTACCATCCACTTCCCGGATTACTGCCACATGATCGCGCCGTCCCTGAATGGTCAGATCGCCCGCCTTGCTCAAGGCTTCCAGTACCGTAATACGTTCACCCTTAACATCTATTATTCCGGGACTTTTGACTTCACCCAATACAGAAACTTTAAAGTTCAGAATGCGCACAGTAATTACCGGATCTTTGATCAGGTTCTTTTCTTGTAATTTCTTACAAATGACATTTTTTACCTCTTGAGTAGTTAGTCCTTCTACAGTCATTCGTCCCAAAACCGGAATATCAACATTTCCACTGGCATCCACCAGATAAGCTGTTTGTTCCAGATTAGAAACATTAGTACCCATACCTGATATCTGTGCAATCAGATTAAAAGGTTTTGCCACTTCCGGATTATTGGCCAAAATATTGATCTGCAACAGATCATCCTTTTGGATTTTCATCCCCGCAGTTTGTGTCAAAGCCTGCTCCAAAGGCTGGTTCAGATCTTGTAGATACAACACTTTTTCCGGAGCCTTACAGCCTGCCAATCCCAATACCAGACAGAGCAGAGACATCCATTTCATCACGTTTTTTCTCATCATCCAGCTATTAATTTTTATAAAAAACTTTTCTTAAAGGACAAAGATATAGATATTATTTAAGATTCAAGATATTCTATATAAAAATAAAGTATAATATGATAAAATAAAATTACCCTTTATAAACTCCATCTTTTGCTTCAAATATAACTGAAGGTTCAAGAACTCTAATATTATGCCAAACACCAATGGGTATTTTCATACCAAAAGCACCTTTTTTAGGATCCAAAATAAATTTAGCAATCTCTCTAAATTCATTGTTCTCTGGATTAATAGGTTCATAAAAAACTTCTTCCAATCTTCCACAAAGACAAATAACTATTTCAGAAGTATCATTATGCTGATGGATTGGTACATTTGTTAATGGTAACAAAGCATTTAACATTCTCTGCGAAGTATCTGTAACAGAGTCACGCAAATCATAATTTTGTCTTTTTCTTATAGATATATTTGCCTTGGCAAACAGATCTTTGAGAAAGTTTTCGTCAAAAAATTCTTTCATAATTATTTTACTTTTAACGACCTTAAATAGGCTTCATGTAAATGATAATATTTTTTTATAAAGAAGAAATATCCTATTCCTAAACAAAATACTATTAATATAAAATAACTCCAATGCGCTATTGTTGATTTTGGAATTATACATATATATACAAATGAAATTAATAATTGCAAAACCATGTAAAACAAGGATACTTTAACATGACCAATTCGTAATTCATTAGCCATAATTTGATAAACATGCTTTCTATGTGCTTTCCCTAAATTTTCGTGCAAAAAGATTCTATGTACTATTGTTAAACAAGCGTCTACTCCATATACAACCAATAAAATTAAATATGTAATATCTTCAGTTTTTAATATAAGACGTCCTATAACAAATAACAATATAAAAGCCATACTTATAGAACCAACATCTCCTGCAAAACATTTTGCCTTGCCCTTAGGGCGGAAATTAAAAAAGCAAAA
>OKWR01001522.1_pt1 | contig 15118 bp, 10 predicted proteins | sample 1607101 | NCBI WGS metagenome assembly OKWR01 (sample SAMN04414076, study PRJEB24778) | human gut metagenome | material: faecal | host: Homo sapiens
CGGAAAAAGCCCCCAAGGTGACGCTGTACGGCACGGGGAACTACTGCGGCAAGGCGGAGCACTATTTCACCATCAGCGAAAACGCTGCCGCCGCGCCCAGCATCACCACGGACACCCTGCCGGACGGCAAGGTGGGCGAGGCGTACAGCCAGATTCTGACCGCCACCGGCACCGAGCCTATCACATGGAGCATTAGTGGCGAGCTGCCCAAGGGCCTGACGCTGAAAGAAACCACCGGCGAGATCAGCGGCACACCCACTGCGGAGGGAACCGCCAGCTTCACCGTCAAGGCTACCAACAGCGCGGGCAGCGATACGAAGGAACTGTCTATTACGATAAGCAAAGACGCGCCTGCTGAGCATACCGTCACCGTGACCACAGAGGGCGGCGGAACGGCTTCCGCCTCTCCCGCAAAGGCTGCGGCCGGTACGGAGATCACTCTGAGCGCAACGCCCAACGAGGGCTACCACTTTAAGGAATGGGAGGTCGAATCGCCGACGGGACTTGTAATCACCAACAACAAGTTCACCATGCCGGACAGCAATGTAGAGGTCAAGGCAATCTTCGAGGAGGACGTGCCTGCACCTACCGAGTTTACCATCACCGTGAAAACGGACAGCAACGGCACGGCTTCCGCATCTCCTGACAAGGCCGTGGCTGGAACGGAGATCGCTCTGACCGCCACACCAAACGAGGGCTACCACTTCAAGGAGTGGCAGGTCATCAGCGGCGATGTGACCATCGTGGACGACAAGTTCACCATGCCGGACAGCAATGTGGAGATCAAGGCCATCTTCGAGGAGGACGCACCGCCTGCGCCTACCGATCCCGCCAAGCCCAGCATCAGTGTCACCGGAACCTACACCTACAATGGCTCCGAGCATACCGCGACCGTGAGCGGCTATGATCCCGCCACTATGGACATCTCCGGCAACACCGGTACGGACGCGGGTGATTACACCGTTCGCGTCATGTCCAAGACCGGCAAATGGGCGGACGGCAGCACCGACGCCGTGACCGCAGCGTGGAGCATCGGCAAAGCCACGCAGGAAGCGCCTAACGGCTTGATCGGTGTCGCGCCCACTACCGAGGGCGGCAGCGACGGCAAGATCACCGGCGTGGATGCAACGATGGAATACCGTATGGCAGGCGAAAGCAGCTATACGGCGTGCAGCGGCACGGAGATTGAGAACCTGTCTGCCGGCAATTACTTCGTGCGCTACGCGGAGGACAACAACCACTTTGCCGGCACAGATGCGGAGGTCACTGTGGGCAAGGGTGCGCCGCTTGCTGACTGTACCATCACCTTTGACGGCAACGGCGGCAGCGGCAGCATGGGGCCCGTGACCGTCAAGGCAAGGACAAATTACATCCTGCCCGACTGCGGCTTCACTGCTCCCGCCGATCAGGAGTTCAAGGCTTGGGAGATCGGCGGCGCGGAGTACAAGGTGGGAGATTCCTACACCGTGCTCGGGGATACCGAAATCAAGGCGCTGTGGGAAAACAGCGTTATTACCCCCACCACCTACACCGTCACCGTCAGTAATGACGGAAACGGCACCGGCACCGCAACTCCTTCCACCGCCGTGGCCGGCACGGAGATCATCCTGACCGCAACGCCAAACACCGGCTACCACCTCAAGGAGTGGAAGGTCATCAGCGGCGGCGTGACCATCAAGGACGACAAGTTCCTCATGCCGAACGATAACGTGGAGGTCAGGGCAATCTTCGAGGAGGACGCGCCTCCTGTGCCCACCGAGTTCACCATTACCTTGAAAACGGACGGCAACGGCACGGTTTCCGCCTCTCATGCAAAGGCTGTTGTCGGCACTGAGATCACCCTGATCGCTACGCCCAAAACCGGCTACCACTTCAAGGAGTGGCAGGTCATGAGCGGCGGCGTGACCATCAAGGACAATAAGTTCACCATGCCGAACGACAACGTGGAGGTCAAGGCAATCTTCGAGGAGGATGCACCTCCTGCTCCCACCGAGTTCACCATCACCGTGAAAACGGATGGAAACGGCACAGCTTCCGCATCTCCTGACAAAGCCGTGGCCGGCACGGAGGTCATCCTGACCGCCACGCCTGACAAGGGCTACCACTTCAAGGAGTGGCAGGTCATGAGCGGCGGCGTGACTATCAAGGACGATAAGTTCACCATGCCGAGCGCCAACGTGGAGGTCAAGGCCATCTTCGAGAAAGATGCACCTCCTGCACCCACCGAGTTCATCGTCACCTTTGACGGCAACGGCGGTACGCCCTCTGTCGGCAGCATGACCACCACCAACCAGAAGCTGACCTCTCTGCCCAGCGCCTCCCGAAGCGGCAGTTACAGCTTCGACGGCTGGTACACCGAAAAGAGCGGCGGCACAAAGATTACGACGGCTACCGTATTCTCTGCAAAAACCACCGTCTACGCCCACTGGACGTATACCGGCGGCGGTGGCGGCGGCTACAATCCGCCCGTCACCTACTACACGCTGCGCTTTGAAACCGGCGGCGGCAGTGATATTCCCAGCGTGCGGGAAGCGTACAATACCTACATTGACCTGACAAAGTACGTCCCGACCTGGCGCGGGCATACCTTTATCGGCTGGTACACCGAACGCAGCCTGATGAACAAGGTTTCCGGTGTTTATCTGACGAAGGATATGACCGTGTATGCAGGCTGGCGCGTGGACGAAAATCCGGGCACAGGCGCGAATCCCTTTACCGATGTTTCTGAAAAGGACTGGTTCTACGGCGATGTGATGTTCGTCTACGAAAACGGATTGATGCTCGGCACGAGCAAGACACTGTTCAGTCCGCATGGGACGGCGACGCGCGGCATGATGGCGACCGTTCTCTGGCGCATGGAGGGCAGCCCCGCGCCGAAGGGCAAAAACAGCTTTACCGATGTGGAGGCCGGAAAGTGGTACGCTGACGCGATCACATGGACAGCGGAGAACGGCATCTTTGCGGGCTACGGCAAAGACAAATTTGGCCCGGACGATCCCATCACCCGCGAACAGCTTGCAGCCATCTTCTACCGCTACGCAGACTACAAGGGCTACGATCTGACCGTCAAGGGAAATCTGGACAAGTTCAAGGACGCGGACAAGATCACGGATTACGCAAAGACGGCGATGCAATGGGCGGTCGGCAGCGGTCTTGTGAAGGGAAAATCCGGCAATCTGCTTGACCCGCAGGGCACGGCGACCCGCGCTGAGATCGCCGCCATGCTCCACCGCTTCATTGAGAAGTATGAGCTGGTGCAGGGCAAGGCTCCCGGCGGCCTGATGGGCTGGATCGACCCGAAGCGGCTGCAAATCCCAAAGACTGGCGACAGCAGCGTGTTAGGCTTGTGGGGGTTCTCCCTCTGTACATCTCTTGCCGGATGCCTTGCGCTGACCACATGGCAGATCAGGCGGCGGCGTGAGGAAGAAGCGCTGCAAATCATCGAAAAGTAAACAGGTTCACCTTTAGGGGCGCGGGCAAATAGCCCCGCGCCCCTTTTCGGTTTCATTCGTCAGGAAAGGCGGTTGCTCTTTTGAACAACCGCCTTTCGCCACATCTATCCGATTTGAGCAGAAAGGAAATCAGTCTATGACAAAAGAGTACGGGAGGTGTCGCTGATGCGGCTTGCCGCCGCACAAATCGCATAACCGGACCAATACGGAATGAAAGCAGTTTTCTGCACCCGCCTGCCCTTTCTGCTGTTTCATTGCGCCTATTGAGCACCTATGAAGGCTTTGAAGCCTTTATAGGTGCTTTTTGTCGTTCACGGCACTTTTTCGCCGTGGGCTGCCGCTCCCCGCCGCCCTCCGTTTGGATTCGACCGCAACCACGAACACAAACATCCAAACGGAGGAATACAACATGACAACGATCAATCTGCGGGAGCTTTACCCGTGGTACACCGAGGATGCCTTTATCGAGGTTTCCGATGAAGTTGCCGCGTTTCTTGAAGAAGATAAGCGGCTTCAGATCAACTACGCGCAGTACATCCGCGACAACCGGGCGTTCTACTCGCTGGACGCAGGCGACGGCATCGAGGCGGAGGCGCTGAATCTGCCGGAGCAGCCGGACGAGGCGCTGGAGCGCATGGAACTGGAGCGGCTGCTGAAAGAGGGACTGGCGCAGCTCACGCCCGCGCAGCGGCGGCGTGTCATTGCGTACATAGTTGGCGGACTGTCTCAGTTGCAGATCGCTGCAAGAGAAAACACCACTCAACCTGCCGTGCATCATTCCGTTCGCAAAGGGCTTTCCCATTTGAAGAGAATTTTGAAAAATTTCGACTGAGGGGGTTATAAAAAGCCCGATTTTTCTTGAGGTATATGAGAGGGATATTATTCTTTCTCGCCTCTGCTCCTTGAAAACGGAATAGACACCGGTATCAGCACAGACCCCGCGCGGCTGAAAAGCCAAGCGACGAAAGGCGCGCCGCCATGACGACAGACCTCCCATTCTTCGGGACGGGCGGCTGTCCGAGCGATCTACGCAGCCTTTGACCCAATGCGTGGCAGCATCGGGCGCGATGACAGCGCGGGCGATACGCAACCCCAGCTACGGCCTCCCACTGACTTGAGGGGGATTCCTGCGGCACTCGTGAGCCTTACAAGCCACGGCGCTGGCGGGAATGGGACAGCCTTGCCAAAGGCGGCTGATACCGGTCCCAGAGGCGATATATGCCTCGCGCCGGGGGCTGTGACAAATACGGCGGAACAAAACCAAATGACACAAAATACGCAGACAGCCGCGCCGGTGCAGCATCATGCAGCATGACGGCAATCCTCCCGGCGCGGCTGCTCTGCCGGAACGAATACGAACAAGTCCCGCTGTCATATCGTGGCAGCGGGACTTATAGGATAAATCGGAGGTGCGTTTATGCAGAAGCAAGCCATCCCCAAAGAGCCGGTCGCCTCTTATAAGGAGGTCAGGATCGGCAAGACCCTCTATCGCGTGACAAGTGTGTTTTCCGGCGAAAAGGACCTTGGCAGGACGCTGGAGCAGCTTGCGGTGCGCCGCGCCATGACAGAGCTGGACGCTCCCGCGGCCGCACAGCCCTGTCACGCATCGTAACAGACAATCAGCCTCCCTGCGGCGGCATCCTTGCGCGAAAATGGTATCCCCGGTATCATATTCTTGCAGGGAAAACCTGCGAGAGCCATCACGCCGCACGGATGTATGAATCGCAGAGAATCGGGAGGTAAAATACAGATGATCGAAAAGACATACAACGTAGGCATCTATTGCAGGCTCAGCAACGACGATGAGCGCGATGGGGAGTCCGTATCCATTGAAAATCAAAAGCTCCTGCTGCAAAGCTATGTGCGTCAGCGGGGCTGGAACGAAATCGCAGTGTACTGTGACGACGGGTACTCAGGTACGAATTTCGACCGGCCCGGCGTCAAACGTCTCATCGAAGATGCAAAAGCCAAGAAAATCAACCTCATTCTGGTAAAAGACCTATCACGCTTTGGGCGTAACTACATCGAGTTCGGTCAGTACACGGACTACCTGTTCCCCTCGCTGGGCTGCCGTTTTATCGCGCTGAACAACGGCATCGACACCATGAGTGACAACGGCAGCACCGACGTCATGTGCTTTTTGAACTTATTTAACGAGTTTTACAGCCGGGACACCTCCAAGAAGGTCAAGGCGGTCAAAAGAGCCTGCGCGGAAAGCGGCAAGTTCATGGGAACCTACCCCGCCTACGGCTACAAGCGCGACCCGGAGGATAAGCACCATCTTATCATCGACGAGGAGACCGCCCCTACCGTGCGCCGTATCTTCGCCATGCGCGCCGCTGGCACAGGCTTCCGTGCCATCGCCGTCACGCTCAACGAGGAGGGCGTTCTGCCGCCCGGTGCGCTCTACTATCAGCGCAAGGGGCGCAGCGACCCGCGCAACGTCAACCACAAGTGGGCGGAAACCACCGTAAAAGCCCTCATCCGCAGCGAGGTCTACATCGGGAACATGGTGCAGGGCAAAACCGGCACGCTGTCCTACAAGTCCAGAAAGCTCATCAACAAGCCGGAGGAGGAATGGATACGGGTGGAGGGAACCCACGAGCCCATTATTTCCCGCGAGATATGGGATACCGTGGTCAGCATCGACAAAAAGAAGGTGCGCAAGACGCCACCCACAGACGGCATCCGCAGCATCTTCACCGGTCTTGTCTACTGTGCCGACTGTGGCTTCAAGATGCGCAACCACATCGAGCGCTTCACCTATAAGGACGGAACGCCGGGGCGGTACAGCTCCTTTATCTGCGGCAACTATGCCAGAAGCGGCAAAAGCGCCTGCACCATCCACTCCATCTATGAGAATGTGCTGGAGGAGCTGGTGCTGACGGACATCCGGGAAAAGGCGCGCTTCGTCGAGTGCGACGGCGAGCGCCTTGCCGAGCAGATCAGCCGCATGAAGGAAAAGGAAAGCCGCAGCCGCGTCACCTCCTATGAGCAGGAATTGAAAGCGGCAGCGGCGCGTATGACGGAGCTGGAACGGCTGATGCAGAATCTCTATGAGGACAAATGCACCGGCACCATCCCCCAGACGGTCTTTCAGACGCTCATGCGGAAATACGAAACGGAACGGGCGGAAAAAGCCGCCGCCATCCCGGAGCTGGAGCAGAAGGTCAGAGCGCAGCTTGAAAACCGGCAGGACGCAAACCGCTGGATGGAGGTCATCCGCCGCTACACCGAGATCACGGTGCTGGACGAGAGCATCCTGTTTGAGCTGGTGGACCGCATCGAGGTGGGTGAGTCGCGGAAGGTCAACGGACAGCGTATCTGCGACGTCAAGGTGGTCTACCGCTACGTCGGCAGCGTGGACGACGCGCTGGCGCAGGAGAGGCAGGAAGCGTATGAAAAAGCTATATAAGGTCGGCATCTACTGCCGGTTGAGCGTGGACGACGCCTCCAACTCCGCCAAGGTGAAAAACTATATCCCCGCTGATGAATCCGTTAGCATCGAGAATCAATATGAACTGCTTTCCAAATTCGTAATGCTCAACGGCTGGACGGAGGTCAAGTCCTACCGGGACGACGGTTATAGCGGGGGGAATTTTCAACGCCCCGGATTTCTGGAGATGCTGGAGGACGCGCGGCACGGCCTCATCAACCTGATCCTTGTGAAAGACCTATCGCGGCTGGGCCGTGATTTTGTGGAGGTCGGACGCTATACCGACGTCATTTTCCCCTCATTGGGCTGCCGCTTCGTATCCGTCCTTGACTGCCTCGACACCGAGGGAGACAACACGGATATGCTGCACTTCCGCAGTCTGATGAACGACTACCATTTGAAAGACCTGTCGGGCAAGATCAAATCCGTTCTCCACGCCAAAATGCGCAGCGGCCAGTATATCGCCGCCTACGCCCCCTACGGCTACCGCAAGAGCGAGGAGGACAGACACCGGCTGGTGATCGACGTGGAAGCAGCCGCCGTGGTGCGCCGGATGTTCGAGCTACGGCGCGGCGGCATGGCCTATGGCAAGATCGCCGCCGTGCTGAACAGCGAGGGCATTTTGTCCCCACGCTGGTATTGGGCGAAACGGTACGGCAACGGCTCCTGCAAGTACGCGAACCTTTGGATGTACGCCACGGTGAAGAACATACTGACAAACGAAGTCTACACCGGAAATCTTATTCAGAATCAGACCGGCTCGCGCTCCTATAAGGACGACACCATGATCTATAAGCCGGAATCCGAATGGATACGGCATGAGGCTTTGCATGAAGCCATCATCTCGCCGGAGGTATGGAATGAAGTGCAGGCCATTAACCGGGAAAGGACGCTGCTCTCGGCGGACAAAGCGCCGCCGAAGCCCTTCCTGTTTACCGGCAAGCTCATCTGCGCCGACTGTAAAGCCCCCCTTCAGGGCAACAGGGAGACGCAGCACCGCAAGAACGGCACGTCCAAAAAGTACGTTTCCTACTTCTGCTCCCGTTATACGGCCTCCGGCTATGGCGCGTGTTCCCGGCACACCATCTATGAGATGACGCTGACGGAGCTTGTATTGAATGAAATCCGCGCCCATGCCGAGGCGCTGGAACTGGACGAAGCTGCCATGCTGGACAGGCTGCAAGCGCAGCGCACCGCCGCAGACGCCGAGCGTCTGGAAAGCGTCCGGCAGGAGATTGGGAAGCTGCGCCGCCGCGTCTATGAGCTGGAGCAAATGACCGCCAAGCTCTATGAGGACAAGGTTTGCGGCAGCATCAGCGCAGCGTCCTTCGCCGTGCTGCTTGAAAAGACCGAGCAGGAGCGCCGCCAGCGAACCGACCGGCTGGATACGCTTCTTGCGGAAGTCAGGGAGTATGAGCAGAGCGCCGCCGACATTCAAAGCTGGGCGGCAGTCGTCCGAAAGCACCTGCACATACGGGAGCTTGACCGTGAAACGGTGGACGAGCTGATCGACCGCATTGAGGTCGGAGAAAAGACCGTCATTGATGGGAAAAACGTCCGGGACATCAAAATCTACTACCGCTTTGTCGGGAATATCTGAATGGAGGTCAGATCATGGATAGCAGCAAAAGCAAGCGTGTGGTATTATATTGCCGGGTAGCAACGCAGGCGCAGCTTGACGGCGATCACGCGCTGGAAGCACAAAGCGCCCGGCTGCATGAGCAGGCCGAGCGGCTGGGTTATGAAATCGTGGGAGAAGTCAGCGAGTATGAAAAAGGAACTACGCTCGACCGCGACGGCTGGAAAAGGGCTTGTCAGGAGGCGGTGGAGCAAAAGGCGGACATCCTCCTTGTTGCCGATCTTACACGGATAGCGCGCGATCCGATCCTTTGGATGCAGGCTTTGCGCGAGTTGAGCGGCAAGGGCGTCTGGATTCAGTCCGCTGCTGAACCGGATGCGTTTCAGGTAAATCCCCTTTTTCACCTATGGCTGCCGCCAGAAATCCAATGGCAGCTTGCACTCCATGAACTATGGCAAACTTACCGCAGGAACAACGAAAACAGCGATTGATACAGCAAAGCCGTCTGAAAAGGGAGAAATCATTACTTACCTTTCCCGAATGGGAGATGTTCTTGAACCAGTTCTTGATGCCTGCCATGTCGCTGTCGGTGCTGTTGGGGTCAATGGTGTCGAAGTGGTCGTTGATGGCAATATACCGCACGCCGTACTGAGGAAACGTGTAGTTGATATAAAGCCCTGTCAGCGAGGAATTACGACCAAGCCTACTGAGGTCTTTCGTAATCACCGCTTCCACATGACCGGCTTCAATTTCCGCAAGCATCTTCTGAAAGCCGGGGCGGTTGGAAAAATCCACGCCGCTGTACCCATCATCAATGAAGAACGTCGGGTTCGGAAAGTGCTGAGATTTTGCATACTCCATTAACATAATCTGCTGATGCTGGATGGAGTTCGACGGGTCATCCTTGCCGCCTTTTTCTTTGGTGTCCTCCACGGACAGTCTGCAATAAAGCGCTGTGATTTTGTCGGTTGCCCTTAACATATTGTTGTCCTCCTTCGGTGGGGCAACTGTCTGAACAGGATTGGATTTTTGGTTTATATCAAGAGAAACGTCGTTACTCATCGGCGTCCTCCGTGATACTACTTTTATCATCGGCAGCGTTCTGCTCCATAATGCGTCTGAGCTTCTTGTCGAGGGTTTCCATTCCCTCGTAGCTGCCGGTTACGGTGTATTCCGTGCCGCCGTGTTCCTCCACGATTTTGACGTCGGGCAGCCAAAAGGCGGACGGATTTTTCACCACGATGTTGCCCTTTTCATCGAAAGAAAACTCCCTCTTGGGGGCATCGTCGGGGCGCGGCTTGACCTTGGCATACGGGTCAGGATTGGAGAAATGAAACGAGCGGATTTCACCGTCCTCCTCGCCGTTATCAAAATCATCATCGGCAAAAATCTCGTCCAGTTCCTCGTCGGTCAGTTCGATGATCTCATTGTCATTTTCTTTCGGATTCACTTCGTCAAGCCTCCTTTGCTTTCATGGTTATAACGATTAAAACAATACTCGTTATAATTTTCTCTCGTAGCAAATTTCTTCTGTTTCAAGACAAGGTTTAACTTTTCCATGTGTGAAAAAGCCAAACGACTCATAGAATTTTCTTGCTCGAATGTTGTTCGTAAACACCCAAAGCATAACCTTATCATAGCCAGCAGCTCTCATGTCGCCCATGACTCTGCTCATCATTTGAGTTCCGAAGCCCTTTCTCCAGTTGTCTTGCAAGCTATGGATGCAGATGAGTTCCGCGCAATCAGGCATATCATTATCTCGCGCCGTATCCCACCATGCAATACAATGAGGATGAGAGTCCACCTCTAAAATATATCCATTGCCAACATTCTCATCGAGCAATCGCTTATACATTGCCGTAGCACGATTTAGGTTGGTGGACATTTGCAGTATCTCGGCAGACAGAATATCCTTAAACGCAGCCTTCCAACTTTCTGTTTGAATATAAGCTAAATCAAATTCATCACCTTGCTGTACTTTCCGAATTAGACAATCCATACTCCTAACACCTCAATCAATACGCTTATTTGTTTCGATTATATTCGCTCAAGTGCTACTGCGTAGCAAAATGGACGAACACCGTCAATGGTCAAGATGAACGGCTGCGCCGCCATTGACTTCCGCCCGTCCGTTTCGCTTTTTGGCAGACAAGGCGGCGGTTGCCGCCGACTTCCATTTGGGAAATGGCGCTTGCTAACATGGGAAACGGAGAATAGCAAGCAAATCAAGTGGGGCCCCACTTGAGAAAATCGCTGTACTTGCCACCTGCTGAACTTGCAGAATAGCAAGCACAGCAAGTGTATGTACACTTGCGAAATCCGGCGTGGTACGACCGGGATTTCCTTGCGGAATAGCAAGCAAATCCGGTGAGTACCCACACCGGAGCTTACCATTCTGGCAAGCAATGCACGGCGGTACCCACTCGTGCGTTTTGCAAAATTTCAGCCTTGCTGACCTTTTGCAAAATCTTGTTGGGAAACATCCCAAACCCTTTAACAATTTCTAAGAAATTGGCTACGCTCCTGCGGAGCTGAATATCAATCTATCTTCGGAAAGTGAGTCATGGATTTTTGGGTTCACGGCGTTCAGGCAAATCCGGTTTTGCTGCATATCCGTCGATCGCCACTTGGCGAAGGTAAGCGCTCATATTCTCTATCCTAAGCTGCGCCATCCTCGCCTTTATCAAGCCGAGTTCTTTTTCATCTACGAAAAATTTGACCTGTATCGGTCGCTTGCGATTCCTGTTGTCTGGCATCGGGATTCCTCTTTACTCCTACGGATTATTTCTAATCAAAACCGATCGATTATTGATATGCAGTTCTGTGTTCTCCTACAAAATCACGCATAGAATACGCTTGTAAATTCCTGCTCCTGAACCTTCATCTTTGCTGTAAACTCTGAATAATTCTGCGCATCTATGGGAATTTTCAAGCCGTGCTTGATAACGCTGATGTCGTCACGCGCCATAACATTTTTCTCATAGGTCAAACCACGGTTCAACCACAATTTCAAATCGTCAGACCCTTCCGCTTCTGGATAGAGATAGTAACCAGCCTTTGCATCAAACCGGAACATATAGGCAAGCACCTGTAAATAATCTCGATTGCCAATGTTGTCAAGGGGTTTATACTTCGCGTCAGCAATGATCCGTGGTTTGCTATTCCGGCTGATGAAATCGGGATAGATCAAGCCTACATTTCCATCAAACAGTCTCTGAGCGCCTGTGCCGCTCTTGTTCATTGGGTGGTAGAAGATATCTTCAATGAGCAAGTTAATATATTCCTCCCACAGCCATGCACCGTCAAACAGAATACCGTATATCTGCCTCGCTCCCGTGCCAATTTGATGTTTCTGGTGTCGGAGGATTAAGAGACACAACCTTTGTAATGCGAGATACTCTCTGAAATAAGCGTGGCGGACGGTATTCTTTTTATTCTGTTCAATGATTTTCTGCCTGTCATACGGCTCATATCCCGGAGTCGCATCTATAACGAGTTTTACCTCGTCTTTCACCTTGATAAGAAGTTTATTGCCGTAAGGCTTTCTTTTGATAAACTCTATGGTATGCCGCACCAGCTCCATCAGACTGTTATCGTAGGAAAACTCTCTCTGGCTGTATGCAACATTTCCTACAAATGGGGTGTTCTTCTCTATATGTCTTGCGACATCAATTGTACCCTTTACATTTCCATCATTGTACCTGTGGCGGATATACTTTTTGAACAAGCCCTTCCGCATCGCTGCTTTGAGGTAATACGGAAACAGAAACAGCAGGAAATTGAACAGCCGATTGTCTTGATTGGCATCTGCATCCAAATCTACGATATTTGGAAAGTCCAGAACTTTGTCTAAAAGATACTGGAAAAAGTAATCCTCACCCTCTCCGCAAAAACGGGACGCGATCACAAGCCGCTCATCACCGTAGCCAAGAAAGCCCATCACATTACCAGAGCGATAGGTATCATTGACGCTTTGGAGGATCATCTGATCTTGCGTAATATCCTCTGCATCCTTTACGGTTTCAGGAAATACGAACACACCTTCACGCTCAAGCTGTTCCAATGTTTTATCTGCAATTTTGCCTGTCAGCCTCGCTACTTGAGAAAAGGCATCTTTTTTCTGCTGGGAGTTATCCTTGATCTTGAGCAGCTTCATTCGCATCACCTCTGGCAGGTTTCTGATAGCCGTATGCCCTTGCGAACCGATTCATAATTCCTTCCTCATCGTACATTCCCTGAATGTATTCCTGTAGGAGCGGTTGCAAATAATCAGTCCAAAGTTGGTCAAAATCAAGTGTTTTCAACTTCAGGAAGTAAGACGCTCCGATCTGGTAATTTTCATTCAGATCCTCGACCTCTGCGATTGCCTTATTGAGCGCAGCCATCCTTCTGATTGCCTCAGCCTCCAACTCCTCGTTTTCCAGCGACGCAAGCATCTCAAGGCGCTCATCCGCTCTGAGTTCTACGAATCGGAAGCGACGACGCATGGCAAAATCAAAGCTGTCCACAGAGCGGTCAATATCGTTCATGGTGCCGATGATATAGACATTTTCAGGAATATAGAGCTTTTCGCCGGGGTCAGAGTGCAGATTGGAATACTGCGTGGAGATCTCTCCGGCTTTACCGCGATAACCGGGATCTATTGCAAAGAACAATTCACCGAAAATCTTTGAAATTTCACCGCGGTTGATTTCGTCTATGATGAATATGTATTTTTTCAGTTCCTCCTGTTTTGCCTTTGCTTTTGAAATTGTACTTTTCTTTGCTTTGATTGCTTTATAGATGGCAAAGTCATAGGAATATCCTTGCGTAGCAAACGTCTTTCCGAAAAAGGACGTGATATCCTTTATTTTTTCAAACTTCTGCCCGGATTCCAGCATCTTCCGAACTTCATCCAAACTCAGAGCAAGCCTGTTGACAGATGCGTTTCCGGGAATAGAAATATGGATATGCCCGTCATCCACGCCGGTAATGGTAAATTCATTTCCATTAATCGTCTTAAATGTGTCAACGCCAAACTCAACGCCGGAGAAAAACTCTGTCATGGATTCTTGAACCGTGACTTCCTTTTCTACGGTTTCTCTGGATTTTTGGGAGTCCTCATAGTTCTTTCTGGCACGGGCAACAAACTTCTTGAAAATGCCATCCTGCAATTCAAAGCCCATTGTCCCATCATCATTGATTTTCGGTCTTAGTCCTTCAACAAAATCAGAGTAGTCATAACTCGGATGGAACTGAACAAACTCAACCTGTTTTTTCTGCTCGTCAGTAAGAAGTGTGTAATCGTCAAAGTACCCATTGCTGATGATGTCCGCAGCGATTTCTTTGGCAAGATAAGATTTTCCGGTACCGGGCGCACCTCTGAAAATCAGATTTTTTGATTCAATCAGCATGGAAGAAAACGGATTTCGGTATCCCTTGAACTGTTGAACAAGCTCTTCCTGAACAGCAGCTTCCGTTTCTGCCGCTGCGGTTTCCTTCTCATCTTTTTCGCGGTATGTCAAAATAAACTGATCTCCCGATTCACCGAAACGCTTCAAACATTCCTGAACGAAGATAATCGTAGAGAAGATATTCCAGCAATAGATAACAAACTGCCGTCCGTTGTCATAGCCGTATGTCAGGTACTCTATTGTGTTGCGGTGTTTCTTGAAATCGTCAACACTCGCATAAATACCTCTGATTACGTCGCTGTCCGGGTTATATTTGCAGACAGGGAAGTTCTCCTTGTCCTCAACCGATAATGCAGCAAGCTGCTTCTCGAACACCTGACAGGCAATGCGGGGCAAGGTTTGATTGGAATTTCTTCTTTCGCCTTTGCTGTAGGCTCGCTTGATTACGTCTCCATTTGCCCTCTTGAAACAGGCATCCAGCGGCTTATAGTTATCACCGAGGCTCAGATTATTCATTGTAAAGCGTTCATCTGTTGACTCGACGCTTTCGGCAGTAATAGATAACTCAAATTTTTCTTGCTGCTTAGTCTCGATGGAGAAGCCCAGACTTTCCAGATAGTTCTTTGCGTCAACGCTGTTAAAGGATTCTATCGAAATATCCGTGCTGTTTGCCAAATGGTCAGCAACGGCTACCACATACTTCGGCGGATATTTTTTCCCATCCTCAGACACAAGTACATATTTTACGCTTGTATTATGTTCGGGAACTCCGTTCTCGTCGATAAATTTCAGGGCATCAATAACATCCTGCTTTTTCAGCTTTGGTATAGCCATGCTGCACCTCCTCGAAAGTGTGTACACACATTATATCACAAGGATAGCTCTGTTTTCAATACAATACCCAGAATTTATCGCCCTAAAATGTAACTTTTCTACGAATATAAGCTGATTTTCAGTTTCCCCAGTGTCGAACATACTCTGCATCGAAATACCCCTCTATCGACTTTGCGGTTTTGTGGGGTATTTTGCACGACCGCAAATATGCGCACTTCCCAGCGAACCGTATACCTTATACAGCGATTCGCTGTTTCACAAAGGAACTGCATGAGAGCGATAACTATTTCACCCTTTTTACTATCCTTGCTTTACAGAGCAGAAAGTCGGTGATTTTCAACCCTTAGATGTACAAAAACAGGCAGCACCCAACCGAAGCTGAGTGCCGCCTGTTTTGTTGTCCAATCCTGCTTAGCAGATGCCG
>OKWR01001535.1_pt1 | contig 14981 bp, 10 predicted proteins | sample 1607101 | NCBI WGS metagenome assembly OKWR01 (sample SAMN04414076, study PRJEB24778) | human gut metagenome | material: faecal | host: Homo sapiens
TTCGGCTATATAGCGATCTTCTGTTATAAAGAGGGTATTTTGACACACCCTCTTTCTATAATTGATTACAATGGAATGTTTCCATGTTTCTTTGGAGGCAGAGTATTCATCTTGTTGCGGGCCATCTCCAATCCCTGAATCAACTTCTTGCGAGTGTCCTTAGGCTCGATGATTTCATCGATATAACCCAATTCAGCCACACGATAAGGATTGGCGAAATTTTCCTTATATTCCTGAATAGCCTTCTGCTTGGTTTCCTCGTCAGCCTTGCGGTAAAGGATATTCACAGCACCTTCGGCACCCATTACAGCCACCTCGGCAGTAGGATAAGCAAAGTTCACGTCAGAACCGATCTGCTTGCTGGACATCACGATGTAAGCACCACCGTAAGCCTTACGGGTAATCACAGTCAGTTTAGGCACAGTAGCCTCAGCATAGGCAAATACAATCTTGGCACCGTGACGGATGATACCGTTGTGCTCCTGGTTGGTTCCGCAAAGGAATCCCGGCACGTCTACGAAAGTAACCACCGGAATGTTGAAACAGTCACAGAAACGGATGAAACGGGCCATCTTATCAGATGCGTCGATATCCAGCACACCGGCCAGATAAGCAGGCTGGTTGGCTACGATACCCACTGAGCGACCGCCCAAACGACCGAATCCCACCAAGGCATTCTTCGCAAAATGCGGCATGATTTCAAAGAAGTAATGATCATCCAGAACCGGTTCAATGATATCCTTCATATCGTAAGGCATATTCGGATCAACCGGAACTACAGTCTGCAAAGCCTCCTCAATGCGGTTTACATCATCCTTTGAAGGACTTACCGGCGCGTCGTCCATATTGTTTGACGGCAAGAAGGTAAGCAACTCACGGATAGCCATCAACACTTCTTCCTCGCTATTGCCCAGGAAGTGTGACACACCGCTCTTGCTGCTGTGGGTATAAGCGCCACCAAGTTCCTCCTTGTTTACATCTTCGTGAGTCACGGTCTTCACAACATCCGGTCCGGTTACGAACATATGGCTGTTTTCCTTTACCATGAAAATAAAGTCGGTCAGGGCCGGAGAATAGCAGGCACCACCGGCGCAAGGGCCCATGATTGCAGAAATCTGCGGAATCACACCCGAAGAAATCGTGTTCTGATAGAAAATAGAAGCATATCCTGTCAAGCTCTCTACTCCCTCCTGAATACGGGCACCACCTGAATCGTTCAAAGCAATGATCGGAGCACCGTTCTTCAGTGCCAATTCCTGAACCTTAACAATTTTCTTAGAGTTTACAGCGCTCAGTGTACCACCGTAAACGGTAAAGTCGTAAGCGTAAACAAACACCAGACGGCCATTGATCTTACCATATCCGGAAACCACTCCGTCACCCGGAATATGATTCTTATCCATACCAAAGTTGGTGCATTTATGGATGGCCAATTTATCCATCTCCACGAATGTACCCTTGTCCAGCAGCATATCAATGCGCTCACGGGCAGTCATCTTACCACTTTCATGCTGCTTCTGGATGCGGTCTACACCACCACCGGCTTCGGCAGCCTTATTGATCTCATGAAACTTGTTATATTGTTCTTCTCTTTCCATGTTTATTTATCCTCATCTAAAGTTAAAAGAATAAGAACTTGATCGGCTGCTACCGTATCTCCTTCTTTTATTAGGATCTCTTTTACTGTACAGTCAGAGCTTACCTTATAGTTACTCTGCATCTTCATGGCCTCAATAACCACGGCTGTATCACCAGCGTTCAGATGATCACCGACCTGAACCGGTACGCTGACGATCTTACCTGGCATCGGCGATACGATCTTATTGTCTTGCAGTTCATCTGAACCTTTCTTCATGCGCAAATATTTGGCACTTGAATCTATAATCTCTACATCGTAAGTAGAGAAATTGGTATTTACCTTATAGTTCTTTCCATTATCTGAACGCACGAACTCCGCATTGTAAGATTTTCCTGCATAAAGAACAGAACATCCGCCACGTTCTACCATCGCCACGTCTACTTCATATTCAACACCGTCAATGCTGATATGAACATTATTGCCTTCTTTGCTGAGTAGCTGTACATCGGCCACTCGATCACCAATACGTATTTCCATAATTAAATTCTTAGAACACCTTTATGTAAACCGAAGGCTCGCCAGCGACTGATCGGACTGTTGTCCTTCAAACCGGCAGAAGCATTCTCTTCCAAATTCATCAGATAGTCAATATAGGCTGCGATAATCGCAATATTTTCGGCAGTACCCTTAGAACTGTTCTTGTGCTTCAGGGCCTCGGCATTCTTTGCGATAAAGCCTGTATCGTAATGTCCCTCCACAAAATCAGGAGTTGACATGATCTTTCTCAAATAGCTGATATTGTTCTTTACACCTGTAATCTTGAATTCATAGAGCACACGGCGCATACGCTCAATGGCATACTCACGGTTAACCGCCCAGACGATCAACTTACCGATCATCGGATCATAGTGGATCGGAATTTCATAGCCTTCATACACATAACTGTCAAAGCGTACACCAATTCCATTCGGCTCTACCAGCTGACGGATCATTCCCGGTGAAGGCATAAAATTGAACTCAGTATCCTCCGCACAAATACGGCACTCAATAGCATGTCCGCGCTGCTTGATATCTTCCTGCTTCAGACGCAATGGCAAACCGCTGGCTACATTAATCTGTTCCTTGACCAAATCCACGCCGACCACTTCCTCGGTAATCGGATGCTCTACCTGCAAACGGGTGTTCATCTCCAGGAAATAGAAGTTACGGTTCTTATCTACCAGGAACTCAATGGTACCGGCACCTACATAATTCACAGCCTTAGCGGCAGCGACTGCAGCCTGCCCCATCTTTTCGCGCAGCTCAGGAGTAACGAATGGAGAAGGACTCTCCTCTACAATTTTCTGATTTCTACGCTGTACAGAACACTCACGCTCATACAGATGAATGACATTTCCATACATATCACCCAAAATCTGGAACTCAATATGATGTGGCTCTTCTACAAACTTCTCAATGTAAACCGTATCATCGCCAAAAGAAGACAAAGATTCGGATTTGGCAGAAAGATAAGCCTCTTTCACTTCACTCTCATCATGAATCAGACGGATACCTTTACCGCCACCTCCCATAGAGGCTTTCATCATCACGGGGAAACCGATCTCCTTAGCTACAGCCAAAGCTTCTTCCGGACTCTGCAAACCTTTCTCCGTACCCGGAACAACCGGAACCTGAGCGGCTTTCATGCAAGTACGTGCCGAGATTTTATCACCCATCATATCCATGGTTTCGGCAGTAGGGCCAATGAAAATAATGCCCTCTTCCTTGCAACGACGTGCAAATTCAGAGTTTTCAGAAAGGAAGCCATATCCCGGATGAATAGCATCAACCTGATGTTTTTTTGCCGCAGCAATAATCTTGTCAATGTTCAGATAGCTGTCTTTCGATGCTGCCGGACCAATACAGCAGGCCTCATCGGCATACAACACATGTTTGGCTGTTCTGTCAGCCTCAGAAAATACAGCCACAGAACGGATCTCCATCTCTCGGCAAGAACGCATGACACGTACAGCAATTTCTCCACGGTTGGCAATCAACACCTTACGAATTGCTCTGTGATGCGGGGTATTAGTAGATACAACCATATTTGTTTGATTTATTTGTTGTAATTTTGTTCACACGGAATCATATCCTTAGCGTCTCTGACAGTCTAAACGATAAAAAAGAATGCAGAAACGACCTTAAATATCACAATATTCCGGCATTTGTGCAAAATTAATGTTTTTTTTCGGATTCCACATCGCAAAACCTTACTTTTCTCTTATTTAAGTCCTGTTTAAAAATTTATACTTTAGTTACCGGAAAAGAAAAGAGACAAGGAATCTTTACAAAGAAGTCAGATCAGCCCATCCTTATAAACATAAAGATGGGCTGATCTGACTCCAATATCTCAATGCCAATCTGGGATTCCCTCTCCCGGATAAAAATAATCTACCAGCGTTACATCAAACATGATCGTAGAATATGCAGGAATTTTATTTTGGGCCGTACTTCCGTAACCCAAAGTCTCCGGTATATATACCATCCAACGGTCACCACAATGCATATACTGCAAAGCCGTACCAAATCCGGCAATAGTTCCGGAAACTCCGAATAGTTTTGGAAAAGCCAGATTTAAATCTAAAGGCGGCACAAAACTATAGTCAAAAACATCCTGTACGACCGTATCTTTACCGTTAATAATATCCTTGGTCGGCATCAATGTTCCACGATAATGCACACGAACGGTATCCGTGTATAGAGGACATCCTTTACCGGTGCCGGTCTCTAACACCTTGACACAAATGGAATCAGTCAATTTGGTAGTAACAGGTTTTGTATAAGCCTGATACATTCTCCAATCGCAATATTGCTCCCATTGGTCACCATACTCTGCTTTTGCGGCAGCTATAGCACGGCGTGCAGTATCGGCAACCTGCTCAAAATAAACCTTGTTCCGTTGCTGCCAGCTCTCGTATTTGTCAAAAGTCGCCTCATTCTCATCACAGGCAACAAATGCAAAAACAGACAAAAACAGACAACACAGATACCATACGTATTTTCTCATCTTTTCAAGTGGTTTTTAATATTATAATATCTTCTTCAGCAAAGAAGTAATGCTTACCTGATCTTCTATCAATGCACGCAATTCACAGATAGGCACTCGCTTCTGCTCCATGGTATCACGGTAACGCAAAGTTACAGTATTATCTTTCAATGTATCATAGTCTACTGTAACACAGAACGGAGTACCCACAGCATCCTGACGACGATAACGCTTTCCGATAGAATCTTTCTCATCGTACTTACAGTTGAAATGGAAACGGAGATCGTTGATAATTTCATGCGCCTTCTCTGGCAGACCATCTTTCTTTACCAAAGGCATAACAGCCAATTTTACTGGTGCCAAAGCAGCCGGCAATTTCAGAACGACACGGGTTTCTCCATTCTCCAGTTTCTCTTCCTGATAGCTGTGGCTCATGATGGTCAGGAACATACGATCCACACCAATAGAAGTTTCAATCACATACGGAGTATAGCTTTCGTTTGTTTCCGGGTCAAAATACTCGATTTTCTTTCCAGAGAATTTAGCGTGCTGGCTCAAATCGAAGTTTGTACGGCTGTGGATACCCTCTACTTCCTTAAATCCGAAAGGCATCTTGAACTCAATATCAGAAGCAGCATTAGCGTAATGTGCCAACTTCTCGTGATCGTGGAAACGATAGTTCTCCGCACCGAATCCCAAAGCCTGATGCCAAGCCATACGGGTTTTCTTCCAAGTCTCAAACCACTCCAGTTCTGTTCCTGGTTTTACAAAGAACTGCATCTCCATCTGCTCGAACTCACGCATACGGAAAATGAACTGACGGGCAACGATCTCATTACGGAAGGCCTTACCGATCTGAGCAATACCGAAAGGCAATTTCATACGGCCCGTTTTCTGAACATTCAGATAATTAACGAAGATACCCTGAGCTGTCTCCGGACGAAGATAGATCGTAGAAGCTCCTTCTGCAGTAGATCCCATCTCGGTTTTGAACATCAGATTGAACTGACGCACATCTGTCCAGTTGTGTGTTCCGCTAATCGGACAAACGATACCTTCATCCAAAATGATCTGCTTGATTTCTGCCAGATCATTGGCATTCATGGCATCGCTGAAACGCTGGTGCAAAGCGTCACGCTTCTGCTGATGTTCCAGCACACGCGGATTAGTGCTGCGGAATTTCTCTTCATCAAAGCTATCGCCAAACTTCTTGGCAGCCTTGGCAACTTCCTTATTGATCTTTTCGTCATATTTTGCAATCTGATCCTCAATCAGTACATCTGCACGATAACGTTTCTTACTGTCACGATTATCAATTAAGGGGTCATTGAACGCATCTACATGTCCACTGGCTTTCCAGGTAGTAGGGTGCATAAAAATAGCGGCGTCAATACCTACAATATTCTCATGCAGCAACACCATACTCTGCCACCAATATTGCTTGATATTATTCTTCAGTTCAACGCCGTTCTGTCCATAATCGTAAACAGCTCCCAAACCGTCATAAATCTCGCTGGAAGGGAAAACAAAACCATATTCCTTACAATGGGATACGATTTTCTTAAATACATCTTCTTGCTGTGCCATATTTTTGTTTCTTTATTAAATATTCTACTTAATATTGTCTACACTCAGACAAAGTGCAAAGATACAGAATAATATAAAATAATCCCATTTCTGATTTGTTTTTTATATGAGATTCACAAAATATCAGAACACAGCTGTAAAAACTGGAATTATTCAATTATTAAAAAAAACAAACAATCATCATAAAATAGGTTTTAAGATAAAAAAAAAATCTATTTTTACATCATAAAAGCCTCCCAACAGAACATAAATAATTAATACCAAAAAATAATCAAAAAATCTAATCTCACATGGTAAAAAAACTAGTATTTCTGCTATGCACGATCTTAGGCATTACGCAGGCAAAAAGCGCAGATCTGCCGGTCATCAGCGACTCCGAGCAGACAGTATGGTATCTTGTTCAATTCCTGAATCAAGGCAATGTACTGGAAGCACAGGGCAATGGCGCTTTGGTCCATACAGCCCAAGCCTCGGGATCTGACGCCCAGCTTTGGAAAATTGAAGGTGACGAAACCAACGGTTTTAAATTAACCAGCAAAACGAATCAAGTGCTTTATGTAAATTCTACTGCAAAAAACGGTAAATTCTATTCTGGAACAACCCCGTCTGGCAATCAGTTGTTCAGCATTGTCAGCACTGAAAACTCATCATATCTCGGCGGATTTGAAATCCAGCCTCAAAGCAATTCATCGGTATCCATGAATCAGCTCGGCGGAGCCGGTATTGGTAAGGAATTAGGACTTTGGGACAAAAACGATGGAAACAACCCTCTCAAGTTCATAACACTTGAAGAATTCCAGGCTATCGGCAAATACGGCATTATCCCTTATCCGACTTCTCTGAAAGAACGTAAAGAAGGTTCTTTGGCTTTGAACACTCTAAAAACCATTACATACGTACCAACTGAAGCACAGGATATCCAGAAATCCGCTAATACGCTTGCAAAACAGTTGAAAACAGTCTCCGGCATAGAACTGACGGTTAAAGAAAGCACGGGTAGCAGTGAAGCACAGGCCATTAACTTGCTGTTTGATGAAAAGATGGACAAAGAGGCCTATAATTTACAGGTAGAGGATGACCGGATTACGATCAAGGCTTCTACTGGTGCCGGTTTCTTCTATGCCTTGCAGACTCTGAAACAAATGATGCCTCGTGAAATTTATGGAAAGGCTAAAGTCGAGAACATTGCTTGGGAAGTACCTTTCCTGAGTATAGTAGACAAGCCTCATCTGGGTTATCGTGGCTTCATGTTGGATATCGCCCGTCACTTCTTCAGTAAAGAAGAAGTCAAGCGCGTCATAGACCTGATGGCAACTTACAAACTGAATATCCTGCACTGGCATTTGACTGATGATCAGGGCTGGCGTATTGAAATTCCGGAATATCCCAAACTGACCGAAATCGGAAGTATCCGAAGCGGATCATTCGTAAGCCCGGGCGATGGCAGCGGCAAGTTCTTTGATGACACTGAATATGGTCGTGGAATGTGGTATACACAAGATGACCTGAAAGAAATTGTAGCTTATGCAAAGGAACGTTATATTGAGATCCTTCCGGAAGTAGACTTCCCGGGACATATGGTAGCAGCCGTTACTGCTTATCCGGAATTAAGTTGTGATCCGACTAAAAAATATTCTGTTCGCTTAGACAGTGGTATCTCCCAAGATGTTCTGAACATTGGAAATGACGAAGTTATCGATTTTCTGAAATGCATCTTAGACAACCTTGCCGGCATCTTCCCTTACCCATATATTCACTTCGGTGGAGATGAATGTCCGACTACACAATGGAGCACCAACGCCGATTGTTTGAGACGTGTACAGGAAGAAGGACTGGCTGGTGTTCAGGAACTGCAGTCTTGGCTGGTTGAAGAACTGGGAGTATATGTAAAAGAGAAATACAACAAGGATATTGTTGTATGGGACGAATTGTTGTCACACTGGCACGCTAGCAACACCGTCAAACCAGTTGTCATGGCATGGAACAGTATCGACAAAATGAGCGAAGCTGCCAATAAAGGGCTGAAGAGCATTGCTACTCCTCATTCTAATCTGTATCTGGACATGATGCAGGTTGGCCCTGATAAGACTACTGTAGACGAACCGTATTTCGGAGGATGGAGTGAAACCAAAGTAGTATCTCTGGAAAGTGTATACAACCTGAATCCTCTCTCACCATTGTCTGGCCGTGAAGATTTTGCGATGGGTGTACAGGCTAATATGTGGACTGAGACTTGTAACGACAGTATAGAATTGGAATATCAGTTGCTTCCACGTCTTTTGGCACTGTCTGAAATAGCCTGGCTCCCAAACAGCAACAAAGACTGGAGCAGTTTCCTGCGCCGTCTGCAGACCCATGCGGCTACATTCGAACAGAAAGGACTGAATTATGCCAAACATTACTTTACACCAGAAGAACTGGACGAAAACGAACAGGCCCTGAAAGATGCCAAAGACATCCTGGATCAGGCTGTACGTGGTGGTGTCGGTTATCCTTCCGCCGATCTGCATGATGCTCTGAATACGGCTTATATCAAGGCTTCAGAAACAACAGACGAAACTAATATTGCAGCTTTAAAAGAAGCTACTGAAAATTACAAAAACGGGGCTATCCAAATGCCACAGGCTGGAAAAGTCTATCAGTTGATTTCAGCATCAACTTACTATAAACAGCAATACGCCGGTTCTAGCATGTATCAGGATGGTGACCAGATCCGCATCCACTACACTCCGCAAACCGAACCTGAAGAATTATGGTATTTTGAACCGAAAGACGGCAACTACGTCATGGCAAACTACGGTTCCGGCAAACAAGTCCAAATGAACACTTTCAATGCCAATGCTTCTTTAAGTGACGCGAACGGTACGGTAGTACGTATTGACAAAGCAACTATAGCCAACGGAACTTATACCTTTATTCCGGGTACAGTAACAATTTCTACCGTTGCTGGTTATTCTGATGCAGCAACCGGAACTGTAAAACGTCTTACAGGAACTGGAAGTGGTTTTGTTATGGTAAAGAATGAGCCCAAATTGTGTAGTGCAAGCACTTGGTATCTGGTCGAAGTAACGGATTTTAGAAAACAGTTGGAAGGATTGGTTTACAAATGTAACCGTATCGCAGAAACTCCGTTGACTGGAGATTACGGCGAACCGACCGAAGAGGCAATAACTTTCCTCAAAAATGATCTTATTTCTCCAGCCCAAAATACCCTGAAAGACGAAGGACTCATCTCCGAGGAAACTTATAAAGAATATGTAGCACTCTACAACAGATTCATGGAAATGCCGAGAAAGAGCCTGCTTGATGGTATTTCGGAAGAGTACTACTATCAGATACAGAATGCATATTTCACGAACTACTATGCCTTTGCCAATACAATTTATGTAGTACCGAAAAATCTGGTTTCGGGTTTGGATGGTTTCTTGTGGTACTTCAAGAAACAAAAAGACGGAACAGTTATGATTTACAACAAAGCGACGGATAATCCGGCTTATACCATTTCATCTGCCGAAGAACAGGCCATTAAAGTAAACAATAGTACTGGCGGCATTAAGAAATGGACTTTGGAAGAGATCAGCACCGACCAGTCAAACAAAGGCATTGCCATCATAGAACCAACCGGACAATACAGTTGGTACACCAACCCTGACGCCTTCAATAATATTATCCTGAAACCTAAAAGTTGGGGCGCCTCAATCTGGAAGCTGATTCAAACTGACGAAAAGGTAATTACAACCAATATAGATCAGATTGAAGCCGTATCAGAAGATAATACCGTTTTCTACGATCTGACCGGACGACGTGTATTACACCCTCAACATGGAGTTTATATTCAACAAGGCAAAAAAGTTGTGATTAAATAAAGAAAAAACTTATCCTTAAAATGTGAGCGTATGTCCTTGTCACAGGCATACGCTCACATTGTTTATACCGCTTTTAAATTTTCGGGTCAACATTTTCAATATATAGTGATTTCTATCTCACTTTTTTTTCGTATTTTTGTAACAATTGTTTATAAACCACCGAATTAAGGAGTACTCATGAGCAAAGATACGACAGAAATAGAAGAACATTCTGACTATAAACCCGCAGCAAAAGACGACGAAAACGTAAAGCATCACTTAAGTGGCATGTACCAGAACTGGTTTCTGGACTATGCCTCCTATGTGATACTGGAACGTGCCGTGCCTCATATCATTGATGGTTTCAAACCAGTGCAGCGACGCATTCTGCATTCCATGAAGCGCATGGACGACGGACGATACAACAAAGTAGCCAACATTGTAGGGCATACCATGCAGTTTCATCCGCATGGCGATGCCTCTATCGGTGATGCTTTGGTACAGCTCGGACAAAAAGATTTGCTCATTGACTGCCAGGGAAACTGGGGTAATATCCTCACGGGAGACTCTGCTGCCGCTCCCCGTTATATCGAAGCACGCCTTTCCAAATTTGCCTTGGACGTAGTCTTTAATCCCAAAACTACAGAATGGAAACTTTCTTACGACGGACGCAACAAGGAGCCCATCACCCTCCCTGTTAAATTCCCGTTGCTTTTAGCCCAGGGCGTGGAAGGTATTGCCGTAGGTCTGTCCTCCAAGATCCTGCCACACAATTTGAATGAAATCTGTGATGCCGCTGTCAGCTATCTGCATGGCGAAGAGTTTCAACTCTACCCCGATTTTCAGACTGGCGGCAGCATTGATGTAAGCAAATACAATGACGGACAGCGTGGTGGTATGGTAAAAGTACGTGCCAAGATCAATAAAATAGACAACAAGACACTGTCCATTACCGAGATTCCTTATGGAAAAACCACCACTTCGCTCATCGATTCCATACTGAAAGCCATCGAAAAGGGAAAAATCAAGGTACGCAAAGTAGAGGATAATACAGCGGCAGAAGTGGAAATCTTAGTGCATCTCACTCCGGGAGTCAGCTCAGACAAGACTTTGGACGCTTTATACGCCTTTACCGACTGCGAAGTAAGCATCTCTCCGAACTGTTGCGTCATCGAAAATCAGAAACCTTGTTTCCTGAGTGTGAGCGAAGTTCTCAAACGTTCGGTAGACAACACCAAAGACTTGATCCGTAAGGAACTGCTCATAAAAAGAGGAGAGCTTACCGAAAGCCTGCATTTCGCATCTCTTGAAAAAATCTTCATCGAAGAGCGCATTTATAAGGACCGCCAGTTTGAGCAGGCCAAAGATATGGATGCTGCCTGTGAACATATTGACGAACGGCTTACTCCATTTTATCCCAAAATGATCCGTGAGGTTACCAAAGATGATATTCTGCGACTCATGGAAATCAAAATGGCCCGCATCCTTAAATTCAACAAGGACAAAGCCGACCAGGCCATTGCCCGTATGCAGGAAGAAATTGCCGCAATTGACCGCGACCTGAATAATCTGACCGAGGTGACAGCCAACTGGTTCCGCTTCCTGAAAGAGAAATACGGAACAACACATCAGCGCCGCACCGAACTGCGAAACTTCGACACCATTGTTGCCGCAAAAGTGGTAGAGGCCAACGAAAAGCTGTACATCAACCGTGAGGACGGCTTTATCGGTACTTCATTGAAAAAGGATGAGTTCGTGGCCAACTGCTCGGATATAGATGATGTGATTCTGTTTTACCGCGATGGAACTTACAAGGTGATCCGTAACAGCGAAAAAGTCTTCGTAGGCGAAACCGAAAAGAGCAAGAAGGAAAAACGGAAGGCCGAAATCATCCATGTGGCTATCTTCAAGAAAAACGACAAGCGTACAATCTACAACGTGGTATATCGCGACGGCAAAAACGGTAGTTTCTACATCAAACGCTTCTACATAACCTCAGCCACACGCGACCGCGAATATGACATCACTCAAGGAAAACCGGGTTCACGCATTGCCTACTTTACAGCTAATCCGAACGGAGAGGCCGAGGTGATCAAAGTAACACTTAAACCGATACCTAAGCTGAAGAAAATTTTCTTTGACCGTGATTTCAGTGAAATCAATATCAAAGGCAAACAGAGTATCGGAAACTTACTGACCAAACTGGAAGTGCAACGCATCGGACTGAAGAGCCGCGGCGGTTCTACTTTAGGCGGACGCAAAGTATGGTTCGATCACGATGTGAACCGTTTGAACTATGATGAGCGGGGTGATTATTTGGGCGAATTTATGAGTGATGATCAGATTCTGGTCATTTTGGATAATGGACAATTCTATACCACGAATTTCGACGTGAACAATCATTATGAGCAGAATATCATGCGTATTGAAAAATTCGCTCCGGAAAAGGTCTGGTGCGCCTGTCTGTTTGATGCCGATCAGCAGGGACTGCCGTACATCAAACGATTTACATTTGAGTCATCAGCCAAACCAATCAGCTATTTGGGCGAAAACAAAAACACACGTCTCATTCTGCTGACCGACTCACCGGCCCCACAGCTGAAGGTTACTTTGGGGGGCAACGACCAGTTCCGCGATCCGATTATGGTAGACGCTAACGAATTTATCGGTCTGAAAAGCTACAAAGCCAAAGGAAAACGAATCACTACCTGGACGATTGATACCATTGAAGAACTACCACAGCCTGCTCCGGAAATAGCAGCAGAAGAAACCAAAGAAGCCGAACCGGATCAGAATTCGCCAATCGGACAAATGCTATTTGACCTTTCAGAGACAGATTATGAAGAAACAACCGATAATAACGAAAATTAGTCGTAGTACAGTCCTCAAGACACTTTGTCTTTGGGGACTGCTCTATACTGTATCCGCAAAGGCACAAACAGACTTAAACCGTTACACGACACACAGCACTTTATTCGGTTTCGGACATCTGAACCAGTTAGATACCTATCTGTCTCCTTTTGAATACCAAGGGAAACAAGGCAATATCGTACACGAAAAATTCCGTCCCACACACTGGCTCGACGGACGCATAACCACTCAGCAAAAAACGGAAGCCTATCTGGGATTTTCTCAAAACCCCTCAAAAAGCAGTAACACCTTATCAGGTACCTTGTCCTATAAAATAGGCTGGCACTATTCATGGAAAATATCTACACTACAATTATTCGCAGGAGGAGGACTTCAGGTCCGTGCCGGCGGCATATACAACACACGCAACAGCAACAATCCGGCACAGGCTCTGGCACAGACCGGGCTATATGCATCCGGTATAGCTGCTTATCCGTTTTATATCAGAAAGCAACCATTCCAAATCCGATACCAGATTGATTTGCCCTTCTGCGGTATGATGTTTTCACCCAATTATAATCAATCATACTACGAGATCTTCACTTTAGGTAATTACGACCATAATATCCGATTCATTCACCCAGGAAATGCACCTACGTGCTACCAGTCACTGACCTTGGACTTTCCAATCAAAGGCTTTACTTTTCGCATAGGCTATGGATGTGATATTGAGCAAAGCCGGGTAAACGGTATCAAGAACCATTCCTACCGGCATTCTTTCCTGATCGGGTATGTCAAGGACTTTTATTTCCTGAAACGGAAAGATTACCCCAATAATAATATCCCCAATTTCTGATCATATTTATGAAACTCAAGAATATCTTTTCCGGACATCTCCTGTTGTTACTCGTATTTTTGACTTGTAGCTCAAGCTGTATCCGTGAAGAAACATATCAAAACGACCCGACAGGAAACTTTGATGCTCTTTGGAAATGCATGGACCGGAACTATTGTTTTTTCGATTACAAGAAAGAAGTGTATGGACTGGATTGGGACTCTATCTATGCCGTATACCGTCCACGCGTCAACAATTACATGACCCAACAGCAACTGTTTGAGGTATGCTGTGATATGCTAAGCGAACTGAAAGACGGACATGTAAACCTTTATAGCAGTGAAGATATAGGACGCAACTGGAGCTGGCACGAGGACTATCCGGCGAACTTTAATGATAGTGTCCACAAACTTTATCTGGGCACCGACTACAAAATAGCCTCTGGACTGAAATATCGCATATTGGAAGACAACATTGCTTACGTATATTACGAAAGCTTCAGTTCAGCCATAGGCGACGGCAATATCACTGCTATGATGAACGAACTGAAAACATGCAATGGCATGATTCTGGACGTACGTAACAATGGTGGCGGCAACCTGACGAATGCCACCAAATTGGCCGGTTACTTTACAAATGAAAAAAGACTTGTGGGTTATATCGCGCACAAAAGCGGAACAGGGCACTCCGATTTTTCCACTCCGGAGGCAGAGTTTATAGAACCTGCCAACGGACTGCGATGGCAGAAACCGGTTGTTGTCCTTGCAAACCGCTCTTGCTACAGTTCGACAAACACTTTTGTACGCAATATGAAGGTATGCCCTCAGGCAACCATTATGGGAGATAAAACCGGCGGAGGATCAGGCATGCCTTTCACTTCAGAAATGCCAAACGGATGGTTGGTGCGCTTCTCGGCATGCCCTATGTATGACGCAGACATGCAACAGATTGAGTTCGGTATAGAACCGGATATTCAGGTAAACATGAGTCTTGAGGACCTGAAACGAAACAAAGACACCCTGATTGAAACTGCCCGCAGTTTTTTATCACAAAAGTTTGTAGAATAAAAAAAAAGCGCTACCTTTGTGTCACAATCCTGCGCCTGTGGTGAAATTGGTAGACACGCCAGACTTAGGATCTGGTGCTTTGCGGCGTGTAGGTTCGAGTCCTATCAGGCGCACGCAGAAAAGAGGGTGTGTCAAAACACCCTCTTTATAACAGAAGATCGCTATATAGCCGAACTTTCTTATAAAGTGGCCA
>OKWR01001558.1_pt1 | contig 14775 bp, 8 predicted proteins | sample 1607101 | NCBI WGS metagenome assembly OKWR01 (sample SAMN04414076, study PRJEB24778) | human gut metagenome | material: faecal | host: Homo sapiens
GCAACAAAAATCCACGTTCATTATGTCTTTTATCAATGAAAGGGTTCAGCCCGAAGGACTTACGTTCGACGATGTGCTGCTTATACCCGCCTATTCGGAAGTGTTGCCGCGAGAGGTCAGTGTCCAGACCCGTTTCTCGCGAAATATCAAACTTAACATCCCCATTGTGTCCGCTGCCATGGACACCGTTACCGAAGCGCCGATGGCTATTGCGCTGGCTCGTGAAGGCGGGATCGGCGTGATCCACAAGAACATGTCCATCGCCGAGCAGGCCGCCCACGTGCGCCGGGTGAAACGGGCCGAGAACGGCATGATTTACGACCCGGTGACCATCTCGAAAGACCATACGGTCGGCGATGCGCTCAACCTGATGAAAGAGAACAAGATCGGGGGTATTCCGGTCGTGGATGCGGATCGGAAGCTGATCGGTATCGTCACCAACCGCGACCTGCGGTTCCAGCGCGACATGTCGCGCCGTATCGAGGAGGTGATGACCCCCGGCGACCGCCTCATCACGACGCATAGCTCCGAATTGTCCAACGCCTCGGAGGTGTTGCTCAACTGCAAGATCGAAAAGCTCCCCGTGGTCGACGACGAAGGCCATCTGGTGGGGCTTATTACTTATAAGGATATCACGAAGGTGCAGGATCATCCCAACGCCTGCAAGGATGCCAAAGGCCGTCTGCGCGTCGCAGCCGGCGTGGGCATCACGCCCGATGCGCTGGATCGTGTGAAGGCGCTCGTCGAGGAGGATGTGGATGCCGTGGTGCTCGACTCCGCGCACGGGCATTCGATGAATATCGTCAATAAGCTCAAGGAGATCAAGGCCGCCTATCCGTCGCTCGACGTGGTGGTCGGAAATATCGCCACGGCAGGAGCCGCACGGTTCCTGATCGAGAACGGCGCCGACGGCATCAAAGTCGGTATCGGCCCCGGCTCGATCTGCACCACCCGCGTGATCGCGGGCGTGGGCGTTCCCCAGCTGTCGGCCATCTATGCCGCGGCGTCGGCCGCCAAAGATACGGGTGTTCCGGTTATCGCCGACGGCGGCCTGCGTTATTCGGGCGACATCGTCAAGGCGCTGGCTGCGGGCGGCGACTGCGTGATGATCGGCTCGATGTTCGCCGGCACGGAGGAGTCTCCCGGCGAGACGATCATCTACAACGGCCGTAAGTTCAAGACCTACCGCGGCATGGGCTCGATCGACGCCATGAAGGCGGGTTCCGCCGACCGCTATTTCCAGAAGGGCTGCGAGGGCAATATCAACAAGCTCGTTCCCGAAGGGATCGTGGCGCGCGTACCCTTCAAGGGTACGTTGAGCGAGGCTGTCTTCCAGCTTATCGGCGGCATCCGTTCGGGCATGGGTTATTGCGGTGCCAGGGACATCGCGGCTTTGCAGCGTGCGCAGTTCATCCGCATCACCTCGAACGGCGTTACGGAGAACCACCCGCACGACGTGACCATCACGAGTGAAACGCCCAATTATTCCCGCGGTGAATAGTTCCGATCCCGGGATTGCGGCCTGCGGGCTTTTTTGCGGTTCATGCCGGAAATTCCGGAAAGGGAGTTGTCCGGGGTGCCGCGATAACGAAAAGGCCGTGTGGTGCAAGGTTCGTTTCTGCTGCCGGGAGAACGGCTGGCAGAGTTGCGCCGAATGCACGCTGGTGCCGCTGGATGCCTGCGGAAAGTTCAATAATTTCATCGCCGGGGTTTTCCAGGTCGTTTTTCGCTCAGACCGTCGCGGTTGCATAGCACGCATCCGCGAAGTCGGGAACGAGGCTTTCGCCGCGGAGATGCGCCTTTCGGGAAGTTACAACCGTCCGGTAAAAAGAAAATAATAAGGATTCGAGGTCTTCCTTGGCAGCGAGGAAGGCCCGGAGGAATTTTAGGCCTGAAACCGGCGTCGGAGACGCCGTAGAGTGAGTCCGGCGAGTTTCATGGCTTGTAAATCTTCCGAAATTGATGAACCCCGATTCGTCGGACTTACATTATATTATGGAAAAAATCCTGATTCTCGACTTCGGGTCGCAGTATACGCAGCTCATCGCGCGGCGCGTACGCGAACTGAATGTCTATTGCGAGATCCACCCCTTCAACAAGATTCCGGTGCCGGATGCTTCGGTGCGGGGTGTGATTCTCTCGGGCAGTCCCTTTTCCGTGAGGGACGAGCATGCCCCTGCCCCCGACCTTTCGGCCATCAAGGGCAAACTGCCCCTGCTGGGTGTCTGCTACGGCGCGCAGTTCCTCGCATCGGCCTTCGGCGGTGAGGTGCAGCCTGCGCCCAGCCGCGAGTACGGCCGTGCGGTGCTTACGGTGGGCGATGCCGGTGACCCGCTGATGCGCGGCCTGCCTGCGACCACGCAGGTGTGGATGTCGCACGGCGATACGATCACGTCGGTGCCCGCGAACTATAAGATTGTGGCCAGCACCGAGGACGTGCGCGTGGCTGCGTTCCGCATCGAGGGCGAGCAGACGTGGGGCATCCAGTTCCACCCCGAGGTCTACCATTCGACCGACGGCACGCACCTGCTGAAGAATTTCGTCGCGGGTATCTGCGGCTGCAGGCAGGAGTGGACGTCGGAGAGTTTCGTGGAGGCCACCGTGCGCGAGTTGCAGGAGAAACTGGGCGACGACAAGGTCGTGCTCGGGCTTTCGGGCGGCGTAGACTCGTCGGTGGCCGCCGTGCTGCTGCACAGGGCCATCGGCAAGAACCTCTACTGCATCTTCGTGGATTCGGGCCTGCTGCGCAAGAACGAATTCGAGGACGTGCTCGAGTCGTATAAGAACATGGGCCTGAACGTCAAGGGCGTGAAGGCCGGCGACAAGTTCCTGGGCGATCTGGCTGGCGTGAGCGATCCCGAGACCAAGCGCAAGATCATCGGCCGCGATTTCGTCGAGGTATTCAACGAGGAGGCGATCCGGATCGAGGACGTGCGCTGGCTGGCACAGGGGACAATCTATCCCGACGTGATCGAGTCGGTGTCGGTCAACGGCCCCTCGGCGACGATCAAGTCGCACCACAACGTCGGCGGGCTGCCCGAAAAGATGCACCTCGGGATCGTCGAACCGCTGCGCCTGCTCTTCAAGGACGAGGTGCGCCGTGTCGGTCGGTCGCTCGGGATCTCCGAGCAGCTCATCGGGCGCCATCCCTTCCCGGGGCCCGGCCTTGCGATCCGTATCCTGGGCGACATCACGCCCGAAAAGGTCGCGATCCTGCAGGACGTGGACAAAATCTACATCGACGCCCTGCGCGATGCCGGACTTTACGACAAGGTATGGCAGGCGGGGGCTATTCTGCTCCCGGTGAAGAGCGTCGGCGTGATGGGCGACGAGCGAACCTACGAGAGCTGCGTCGCACTGCGTGCCGTGACCTCGACCGACGGCATGACCGCCGACTGGGTGCACCTGCCCTATGAGTTCCTTGCCAATGTGTCGAACGACATCATCAATAAAGTCAAAGGGGTCAACCGCGTCGTCTACGACATCTCCTCGAAACCGCCTGCAACCATCGAGTGGGAATAGGGTATGATCCCTGCGCGGCCGCTGTGTGAGGCAGGCCGCCGCCGTATTGCAATCGTTGCCGAACCCGTTATTCGGCATGGCCTGCCCGGACGTTTACAGTCCGGGCAGGCTGCTTTTGTGGCCGGGTGGTGTGGCCGAGCGGCTTTGCCGGCTGCTGCAACGTGCGTGCAATGCCATATTCCTGGGATTGTAACGGGACTGTCGCAACGATGAAATAGCCGTAGGGTAATTTTGCAGCATCGGAAACGATGCCGGTTTATGACTCCTGCCGATGCAATCCGCCAACCAGCCTTGAAACTTCGCCCGTCCCGGTTTCCGGGGCGGAATTTTTTTTGCCTGGCCGAAGGTACCCCGGGGATTTTACGGTTCGGGGCGGGAGCCCCCCCCCGCCGGAGCCTTAATTTGGGAGCGGATGAGGCTGTCTGCCGGACGGGTTGTCCCTTTCGAAGCAGCATGGAACGTTTTTTTTGCTATGTAACGGAATATTAACAGTAAATATATGCCGAAATCCTTTTGTATTTTTGAAATAAAAACTATCTTTGTAATAGTTTCCCCTTGAAAAAACGGAAGAATCGTAAGTCATTTATTGTGTACAGATATTAGTTTATAATCACCTAATTAAAACTATTTTTTATGAGTAAACATCTTTTTAGGTTGTTGTTCGGCGCATTCTTCCTCGTGGCTGCCACGGCATTTACGGGATGCTCCGATGATGATGACAAGTCGCTGACGCCGAAGTTGACGGCGGATCCGACGGCGCTTGATTTCACCGATGAGACGGCGACGACGCAGACCGTTGCCATCACGGCGAACTGCGAATGGACGGTTACTGCAAGTAACCTGGATTGGGCTACCATTTCCCCGATGAGCGGCAAAGGCAACGGAACGATCTCCGTTACGGTTTCCGAGCTGCCCGCCGGTACGAACCTGCGCGAAGGCAAAATCTCCTTCACGCTTATCCACCCCGAATTCGGCAAATGGGGTCAGGCCGAGTCGTCCGTAGCCGTAAAACAGTACGGCAGCGGGGTTACACCCCCCCCCACGGGCGATGCTATCTATGCTAACGATTTCGATAAGGAGCAGGCTCAAAAGGGGTCGGATAATAAATTCCCCTTCGCAGATGCATTCGAGGGCTGGAAGAATCAGACCGGTACGGGTGCCGACAATGTTGCTTATAAAACGAGCGGTATAAGTGTTCGTTCGAATTCGCCTTCGAACGATAGCCATTCGAAGTACAAGGACGACGCTTCCGGTGTCAACAATATGTTCTTCGGAACGAGCGGTGTTTTTGAGATTCAGAAAATCGCACTTGAATCTACCCAGAAGAACCTTCAACTTACGTTCGGTTCATACCGTAGTATTTTTGAAGATAAGGACAATGCCTTCAAGACTTCGGAGTTCCATGTATATCTGAGCAAGGACGGTGAAAACTGGGCGGAAATTACCTATGACCGCCCTGTCGGGGACGACGAGCACTCTAACTACGGTACCTGGGCTTTGGCGACGGCCAATTTCACGCTGAAACAGGTGCCTTCGGAACTTTACATTAAATTTACTTCGGATCTTACATCCGCACACCGTATCGACGACGTGAAACTTTTCGAGGGCATCGGTGGTACGGAGGTCGACCTGGACAATATTACTCCTCCTGTAACTGAAACGAAGACCATTGCTGAAGTCATTGCCGGTTCGGTAGGCGCGACCTATACTACGCAGGGACAAGTCGTGGCGATTAACGGACGTAGTTTCCTGATTCAGGACAATAGCGGGAAGATTCTGGTCTATCTTGGATGGAAAGATAATAAGCCTGTGGTAGATTATTCCGCTACGATTGGCCAGACTGTCAAGGTGACCGGCAAGACGACTACTTACAGTAAGTTGGTACAGTTCTCTGAAACCGACCTGGTAATAGAAAAGGTGTCTGACGGTTCCTTCACACAGCCTACTCCCGAGAAGTTCGACGGAGCCGCTTTCGATGCCTATGCGGCAGCCACTCCCGTTATTAAATATATCGAATATTCGGGCACGCTTACGATAGACGGGTATTACTATAATATAGCTGTCGATGGTACGGATCTGCAGGGCTCTCTGGCATATCCCGCCGATGGTTTTGTCGATGCGTCCCTTAATGGACAGGTTGTTATTGTCAAGGGTTATACGTTAGGTATGACCAACCAGAGTAAGATGCTTAGCACGATTGCCGTATCGGTCGAAAAGGATGGTGATGCACCCGCTGAACCGAAGATTACCAAGCTCGACCCGATGTCGCTTTCTTTCGCTGCGACGGACAATGCCAAGACCGTGACGGTCACGGCTGCCAATGCCGACGACTGCACGATCGAAGCCGCTACGGATAAATCGGAGCAGTTCACGACCTCCGTAAACGGGATGGTTGTAACCGTGACGCCCAAGGAAAACACGACGGAGCAGGCTATCACCGCCACGCTGACCATCAAACTGATGAAGGCCGGTGCTGCTGTGGATACCAAAACCGTTGCGATTTCGCAGGCCGGCAAATCCGTGCCGGGCGGTAGCGGCTATACGCGCGTTACTACCCTTACTTCAGGTAAAAAATACTTGATTGTGGCTGAAACAGGGGAAAAGAATTATGTGTTTGACGCATCTCTGATGGCAAGTGGTAAAGTGAATGGAACAGAAATTACGGTTGCCAATGGGAAAATTGAATCGAATGCTACGAACGACGCATACGCTGTGACAATTACTGCAAGCAGCGATTACTATACGATTTTGTCATCTGCTGGCAAATATGTTGAGTACTCGTCTGCATCAAAACCCGGAACGAACCTCGCTGTAGCCGATACTCCATCTGCAAATAGGGGCTGGAAATTCCTGCAGGGAGAATATCCTACGACAGATACTTTCTTGATTAAGGATATTAGTACTATTGGCGCAAATACGGAACGTGCATTGCTTTTCCAAACATATGCTCAGTCGAGTAATGTGACTAAAGATTTCTATCGCTTTGGTGCATATTCTGCTAAGAATGCAGCTGCAGATACTGATCGTACAAAAGGAGAATATATGTGTGTCGCCCTTTATGAATTGAGCGAATAGCAACTCTCTGATTCCGATAATCCATCCCCGGCGGATTGGCTTCCGCCGGGGATGATTGTCGGATTTTCTACCTGACATTTTTATCTGCAAATTCCCACATGATTTTGACAAACGGGTTATTGAAACTTTTCGGGCGGGCTATGGTGCTCGGGGCGCTCCTGCTGGTTTTCGGGCGGTGCGGTTCCTCCGACGACGGCACCCCGGCGAATATTTCCGCGGTGTTCATGGAAACCGAGACGACCACGCTCGACGCCAAAGGTTATGCGACCGATCCCCGGCTCGTACTGACGGGGCCCGTAGGTACGGCTTACACCGTCACCGTGACCGAAGGCGGCAGTTGGTGCTGGACGTCGCGCAGGACGCATACCACGACCAAATCGGCGAAACTCGTTTCGGCGAACGATGTCGTGTACCTCTACCTGGACGATAATGAAACGGGCGCTTCGCGCCGGGCTGCGGTCGATGTCGTTTTCGACGGCGGGCACGAATTCACGTTGACGATCGACCAGGCGGACTACTCGGTTCCGGCGTCGATGGATCACGCGTGGGCGGAATTGCCCGCCTATGTCGAAGCCCCCGATTACCGTTACGTAACACATTACGCGCCGCTCTCTTCGACCGTGACGGCACGTAACTTTACGATCTGCTACGACACGAAGAAACGTATCGCCAACTGGGTCGCCTATCCGATCCACGATTGTTATATGCAGGGCTCATACAACCGTGCGGACACATGGGCATATGATCCCGACATACCGTCCCAGTATCAAGCCGACCTCTCGCTCGGTTCCTATCGCAGCGGCGGTATTCGCGGTCACCAGTGTATGTCCAACCACCGCTATGTTCCCTATTCCCCGCTGCTGAACGAACAGACCTTCTATTCGACCAACATCATGCCGCAGAATTCTGCGTTTAACGGTGGCTCCTGGCTCAGTATGGAGAATACCGCATCGTCGAAACGGTGTGCCGATACGCTTTATATCGTGACGGGTACCTACGGCGTGCAGGGTTCCGGTTCGGACAAGGCGGGTACGTCGGTCGCCGTTCCGGAGTATTGCTGGAAGGTGCTGCTGCGTACCCGGAGCGGCCGGACGGGGAAACGGGTCGACCAGATTACGGATGCGTCGCAGTTGATGGCCATCGGGTTCTGGGCGAAAAACGCTTCGTCGAGCAAAAACGGGTTGAAGGAATATCTCACGAGCGTCGCCGACATCGAAGAGAAAACGGGCTATAAATTCTTTACGATGCTCGACGAGGACATTGCCGCCGACGTGAAGGCACAGAACAATCCCTCGGACTGGGGTATAAATTAATCTGAATTATATGAAGAAACTGCTTTTTACCGGGCTTTTCGCAGCGCTGATCGTCGCCTGCTTCGCCCAGAAACCCTACAAGGTCGTTTTCTACAACTTCGAAAACCTCTTCGATACGATCCGCAACCCGGAGATTTACGACGAGGAGTTTACGCCCGAAGGGCCCAAGAAGTGGAATACGCCCAAGTACACCAAAAAGATCAATAACCTTTCGCGCGTGTTGTTCGACATCGCCGCCATCAACAAGGACTACCCGGTGGTGATCGGCGTTTCGGAGATCGAGAACCGCAATGTCATGGAAGACGTGATCGCTACGCCCAAACTCGCCCCGGCCAATTACCGCATCGTGCACTACGATTCGCCCGATGCCCGCGGCGTGGACGTGGCGTTCTATTACCGTCCCGACGTGTTCAAGCTCGAGGGCAGCGCCCCGATCCCGTTTACGATGGAGAGCCTGCCGAATTTCCGCACGCGCGACGTGGTGACGATGTGGGGGACGATCGACGGGGAACCGTTCTATTTCATGGTGGCCCACTGGCCTTCGCGCCTGGGCGGCAAGGAGGCTTCGGCACCCAAGCGCGAGCGCGCCGCCGAGATCATGCGCCATGCCGCCGACTCGGTGCTGGCGATCAACCCCGCGACCAAGGTCGTGATGATGGGTGACTTCAACGACGACGCCACCGACAAGAGCATCACCGAGGTGCTCGGCGCCGAAGGTAACATCCGCAAGCTCCAACCGGGCGGATACTACAATCCCTTTATCGACATGCTGAAGGCGGGCATCGGTTCGCTTGCCTACCGCGACCAGTGGAACCTGTTCGACAATATCGTCGTGTCGGAGAACCTCGCTACCGGCTCGACGGGTTCGCTCAAGCTGGAGCGTGCCCCCAAGGGGAAATATTACGGCAATATTTTCCGTGCCCCCTATCTGTTCCAGCAGGAAGGCCAGTACAAGGGCTACCCGCTGCGTACGTTCGTGGGCAACAATTTCCAGGGGGGATACAGCGACCACCTTCCCGTATTCATTTACATCGGTAAATAACCCAACAAAGTAATTATGAAGATCAGAGCTTTACTTGTTATCCTGCTCACGCTGGCCTGTGCCGGGGCGTATGCCCAGGACGGGGGCGTCAAAGGCAAGGTCGTCTCGCGTGACGGCCGTGTCGCACTGAGCAATGTCAAGGTGGTCGTCGAACCGCTCGGCGTCACCGTCATGACCGACAACCACGGTAATTTCAATATCGACCAGCTGCCCAAAGGGGAATACCAGTTGAAATTCGAAGCCCCCGAGTTCGAGAACCTCGACCTGGCGATCCGTGTCGACAAGATGGTCAAGAACCTCAATTCGGTGGTGATGGCCCCCGATGTGCAGTATGTCATCGACGACGCCGTGTTCGCGGAGTTCGACTCCGATACGGCGGCCGACGGGCAGTCGCTGCCTTCGTCGCTTTCGTCGTCGAAGGATGTCTTCAACAACATTGCCTCGTATAAATTCAGCGAGATGCGTTTCAACGTGCGCGGTTACGATTCGCAGTATTCGAGCATCTACCTGAACGGCATCCGGTTCAACGACGCCATGACGGGCTATGGCCCCTGGTCGTTGTGGAGCGGCCTGAACGATGCCACGCGTAACCAGGAGAATACCGCCGGGCTGCGCTCGTCGGGCTACGGCATCGACGGCATCGGCGGTACGACCAATGTCAATGCGCGCGCTTCGCAGATGCGCAAGGGCTTCCGTGCCAGCGTCGTGAACGGCAACTCGATGTACCGCTTCCGCGCGATGGTTTCCTACGCTTCGGGCCTGCTCGACAACGGATGGTCGTACGCCTTCTCGTTCTCGACCCGCCAGGGCGGCAACTCCTATGTCGACGGGGTGTACTACAATGCCTACGGTTACTTCGCATCGGTCGAAAAGCGTTTCGGCGGCGACCGCCACAACCTGGCGCTGACCATCCTGGGCGCACCGACCGAGCGCGGAGCGCAGCAGGCGTCGACGCAGGAAGCCTACGACCTGTTGAGTAACAACTATTACAACCCCAATGTGGGCAAGCAGGACGGCAAGCTGCGCAACTCGCGCGTGCGCGATTACCACGAGCCGATCGTGATGCTCAACTACGGGTTCGACATTTCGTCGAATACCAAACTTGCCGCCGCGGCTTCGTTCCGCTTCGGCAAGAACGGTTATTCGGCCCTGACGTGGACGGACGGCCCCGACCCGCGCCCCGACTACTACCGTTACCTGCCCAGCTTCTACACGAACCGTATCCTCCAGTTGTCCGAGGGCATCGAGAGTTCGGATCTGGGGACGTACAACGACCTTGCGCTGCGTTCGATGCGCGAGTGGATCACCGACCCCAGCAAGAGCCAGATGGATTACGACAACATGTTCCGCATGAACTACAACCGCAACAAGTCCGGGGCTTCGGGCATCTACATGATCGAAGAACGCCATACCGACCAGCGCGATTTCAACTTCGCGGCCAACATCGCCCATACGTTCCGCAACCAGTCCGTGCTGCGCGGAGGCCTGACGGCGCGTATCAACCGCACGGAGTACTACGACCAGGTGAAAGACCTGCTCGGCGCCGACTACTGGCTCGACGTGGATAAGTTCGCCCTGCGCGACAACGGCAACTACAACCCGCTGCTTTCGCAGAACGACCTGGATTATTACCTCAAGCACGGCGAGGCCCGCCGCGTCGGGGAAGGCGACAAGTTCAGCTACGATTACTACGCCAACCTGCGCCAGGCACAGGTCTGGGCGCAGTATTACGCCTCGTTCGGCGGTTTCACGATGAGCCTCGGCGGCGAGGTCGGCTATACGGCCATGTGGCGCGACGGCCGGCTGCGCAAGGGACTCTTCGCGAACAACTCGCTCGGTAAATCGAAGACGCTCGACTACCTGACCTACAAGCTCAAGGGCGAGTTCTCGTACCGTTTCTCGGGTGCGCATGCTATCGACGCCAATGTGGCCTACATGGTCAATCCCCCGCAGTTCCGCGACGCTTTCGTTTCGGCGCGTACCCGCAATACGACTACGCCGGGCCTCGATTCCGAGAAGGTACTCGGCGTCGACCTGTCGTACAACCTCAACCTGCCGTGGATCACGGCGCGCGTTTCGGGTTACTATACCTCGGTCGCCGACCAGTCGAAGGTCATCTCGTACTATGACGATACGCAGTCGTCGTTCACCAACTTCGCCATGAGCGGCATCGACAAGCGTTACTACGGCCTCGAAGTGGGCGTCGTGGTTCCCATCTGGGGCGGCATCTCGTTCAACGGCGCCCTGAGCCTGGGCGACTACCGCTATACGTCGGACGCCAACTTCACGCAGACGCGCGACAACAGCGAGGAGGTGCTCCGCGGCGACAAGGTGCTCTGGGACGACCTCTACGTCGAAAGCACGCCCCAGACGGCGCTCAACCTCGGCCTGAGCTACCGCGGCCCGCGCAACTGGTTCGCCTCGGTCGATTTCAACTATTACGACCGTATCTACCTCTCGATGAACCCCGCGCGCCGTACCCGTGCCGCTTATGCCACGGTACTGCGCCCCGACGAGGCGGCACAGCTCCCCGGCGCCGTGAAATACACGGCGCTGATGAACCTGCGCGATCAGGAGAAATTCGACTCGGCCTATACGCTCAACCTGAGCGTCGGCAAGAACTGGTACATCCACCGCATCTACCAGCTGGGCTTCAGCCTCGAGGTGAAGAATATCCTCAACGACCAGACGATCCGCACGGGCGGTTACGAACAGATGCGCCTTTCGCGCCGTACCTATGTGAACAAGGAGGGTGCGGCCGCCCAGCCGATCCAGTACTACGTGCCGTTCGATTCGAAGTACTTTTACCTGCTGGGGACGACCTATTACCTGAATGTATATTTCCGCTTCTAATACGATATGACGATTATGAAAAAGATATTTCAGTTATGTGCCGTGCTGGCCGTGATGTTTGCGGTTACGGGGTGCTATAATGATTTCGATGCGCCGAAGCCTGCCAAAGTCTATACCGACGAGGATTTCGCGGGGATGAAGCATATCTCCATCGCCGATGTGAAACAGATGTTCCTCGATGAGCACAAGTCGCTCGGCGGTACGGGCAGCAACTCGAGCTGGGGCGATACGAAGTACGTACAGATCGGCCAGTCGCCCGACGGGCTGGATTACTACATCAAGGGCAAGGTGCAGTCGAGCGACGAGGAGGGTAACGTCTACAAGTCGCTCTACCTGGTGGACGATTCGGGTGCCATCGAGGTGAAGCTCACTACGGGGCTCTATTTTACCTATCCGATGGGGCGTTTCGACAAGGCCACGGGTACGATCCCCTCGAACTGGGTCTATGTCAAGGTCTCGGGCCTCTATATCGGCAACTACCGCATGATGCTGTCGCTGGGCGAGGGGCCTACCGATTCCTACAACAAGGTGGGCGAACATAAATTCTATGCCAACTCGAACATCGAAGACCCGACGGAGATCCGCAAGCGCGTGTTCCTCGGCGAGGAGACGCAGCTGGAGCTGGGCAAGGAGATCCTCGAGGTCACCGAGGCCAACTGCGACGATTTCTTCGGCCAGAACGGGCAGCAGTATTTCGGGCGTCTGGTGATCCTGCGCGGCGTTACGTGCCGTTACGGGACGGTGGGGTCGAACATCTATCCCGCGTGGATGTATACCGACATCCGTCCGGTGATGAACAAGGTCTGGTACCGCTGGGCGTTCAGCAACGACGGTACGAACCTTTACGGTTCGGTGCTTTTCACCTATGACAGCACCCTGCCTTCGACGACCAACAAGAAGGGGGTCTATACGGTGCGCACGAGCGGTTATTCGCGTTTCGCCCAGTATCCCGTCGTCCGCGACGGCGCGAAAGGCGATATCATGGCCATCTTCGGCATCTACTCCAAGGACTGGACATACAACTACGGCGCTTACCAGTGCACGGTCAACTATTTCGACGACATCATGTTCGACAAAGACGCCTTCCTGACGGAGGCGGAGGTCGAGGAGCTGACCCCGGCCGATTCATGGGTTACGCCCGACACGTCGGACGACGAGTATACCGAATAACCCGCTCCGGCAGAAACGACGGCCGCCCTCGGAAAGGCGGCCGTTTTTTCGTTGCCGGTGATACCGGGAAGCGTTAAAATCCGTATCTTTGCGAAGGATATTCACTCCTGACCGATGAAAGATTTTGCAGCCATAGATTTCGAGACGGCCAACGGCCGGCGTACGAGCGTTTGCTCGGTGGGCGTCGTCGTGGTGCGTGGCGGCGAGGTGGTCGACACGCTTTACAGCCTGATCCGCCCGCGTCCTAATTTTTACAGCCGTTTCACCACGGCCATCCACGGCCTCAGCTACGAGGATACGGCCCAGGCGCCCGATTTCGCCGACGTGTGGAAGCAGATTGCGCCCCGTATCGAGGGGCTGCCGCTCGTGGCGCACAACTCGCCCTTCGACGAGGGGTGCCTGCGCGCCGTGTTCGAGTTGTACGGGATGCCTTATCCCGGCTACCGGTTCTATTGTACGTGCCGTGCCTCGCGCAGGACGTTCGGCAGCAGCCTGCCCAACCACCAGCTCCATACCGTGTCGGCGGCGTGCGGTTTCGACCTTGCCAACCACCACCATGCCCTGGCCGATGCCGAGGCGTGCGCGCGGATCGCGCTGAAAATCCTGTAACGGGGTTCCTGTCCCGAAACAGAAACTCCCGGCAATAGCCGGGAGTTTTCGTATTTTCCTGTTGCCGGGTCAGAGCCCCAGCTCCAGCTGGAAGCGGATCTCCCAGCGGTTGTAATCGGGGTCAAACGATTCGCTGCGGTGGTTGTACGACATGTCTGCCTGTACCTTAAGGCTGTGGCCGATGATGTAACGGGTGACGCCTACGGTCGTCTGGTTCCAGCGTTTGTACCCCGCAAAGGGTTGTACTTCGTGCTCGGGGAAGAGCGTCGAATTACGCAGGGCGACCTCCCATTTCTTGTCGAACAGGTAGCTGGTCTGTATGTTGAGCCCCTGCCCGCTGTATACGAAGGCATTGCTCTGGGGGTCGAACAGCGGTCGGTCGCAGCTGCGTCCCATGAAATCGGTATAGAATGCGAATCCCCGGTACTTGAGGATGAAATCCGCAAAATAGGAGCCGATGTTGCGGGTCGCGTCGTCCGGCATGACGGCGCCGCGCTGGCCTTTCAGGCGCGATGCCTTGTGGTTGTAGGAGTAGGCTCCGGCCACGAGTATCTTGACCTGCTCCTCGCCTTCGAAATCTCCCTCCATCACGTCGCCTTTCGACTTGAACCGCCCCAGCGGGTAGAGCTCCAGCCGTCCCGTGTAGGCAAGCCCGCCGTTGGACGAACTGCCCCAGTTGCGGCCTTCGCCCAGCGTCACCGAACCTTTGGCCGAGAGGTTGAAGCCCTCGCCCCCGCGCATGTTGTATTCGCCGAAGAACCCGAAATCGCGGTCGAGGTTGAACTCGCTGTTGACGATGCTGCGGTCGACAAATTGCAGGGCGCTCGAAGAGTTAATGCGCGCCCGGTTGGCCTTGATCTTGGTCTGCCCGAACCCGATGTTCCACTTGGGGCTGGGGACGTAGTAGACGATTGCGTCGCGCACAATGTTCATATTGCCGTTGGGCAGCGGTTCCGTGTCGTAGGAGGTGAATCCCAGCTGAACCGAATAGACCAGTTTCGGGGAATAGATGTACCCGTCGAAGCGCAGGCGCAGGCGCTTGACCTGCGCATCGGTTTTCGTGAGCGTGAAATCCTTGTCGAACGAGAGTCCCACCATGTTCTGCATCCGGAAGCGCATTGTCAGCGAGAACCAGTTGCTTTTGGGGCGGAACGTGATGCCCTTGCCGACTTCGAGGTTGGGCATGTTGCG
>OKWR01001575.1_pt1 | contig 14616 bp, 9 predicted proteins | sample 1607101 | NCBI WGS metagenome assembly OKWR01 (sample SAMN04414076, study PRJEB24778) | human gut metagenome | material: faecal | host: Homo sapiens
TTTTTCAGCCCGTGCCCGCCATTCTTTGATTCCTGCTTTTATGGCTTGTGCCGATGAGTTAGGCTTTGAAATCGTCGCTATTTCCGACATCTGGAAACGGCGTAGAGAAGAAGGTGTTGTTTTCTTCCAGGAGAAATATGGAAAGAAAGTAAAAGCATTCCGTAACAACGAAGAACTGTATGACGCAAAAATGTGTGATGCTGTGATCGTTGCCACATCCGATTTTCAGCACGCTTTGCACTGTATCGAAGCAGTTAAAGCTGGATGCGATGCCTATGTAGAGAAACCTTTTGCAGAAACGATGGAAGATGCCCGTGCCGCCCGTAAAGCTGTGTTGGAAAGTGGAAAGATTGTGCAGATTGGTTCCCAACGCCGCTCGGCTCCAAACTATCATGCTGCCAACGACTTTATCCGCTCCGGTAAGTTTGGCAAGATCACGATGGTGGAAATGTGCTGGAACGTTAACCAGCCCGGACGCTGGCGTCGTCCGGCTTTGGTCGCACAATGTTTTGAGAAGGATACTGATTGGAAGCGCTTCCTGCTAAATCGTCCGTACGAAGAATGGGACCCGCGTAAGTATTTGGAATATCGCCTGTTCTGGCCGTATTCTTCCGGCATTCCCGGCCAGTGGATGTCACATCAGATCGATACGGTACACTGGTTTACTGGTTGCAACCATCCGAATAGTGTCGCAGCCAATGGCGGAATCTATCAATGGAATGACGGACGCCGCAGTTATGATACGATGACGGCGGTGTTTGATTATGGAAAAGCAGGCGAGAATTTCCAGGTCGTATATTCTTCCCGTATGCATAACTCGGCAGGCGGAACAAAAGAATTGTACTTTTCCAATGGCGGTACGTTGAACCTGGATACAAATAAAGTGACATCGGAAGGTGGCCTGACTAAACGTTTCGCGGATGAAATGGGAATGCAACCGAACCTGTTGGAAGAATTCGAATTGCCTTCCATCAAGGTGGAAACGGGTTCCAATACAGGAGCTGACCCTATGACAAACCTGCATATGCGTAATTGGATGGAATGCGTGAAAAGCCGCAAGCAACCGAATGCTCCGGTAGATGCCGGCTATAATCATTCCATTGCCAACATCATGTGTACGGCTTCTCTTCGGACAGGAGAAAAAGCGACATTCGATGAAGCAAGACAGGAAGTGCTTGCCGGTGGCAAAGTCTTTAAATATTGATTATTCGTTCCGTAAGAAGCTGCACAGTACGATTCTTTGACGTACGTCGGCAATAACATTCTTTGTGGAGGTAAGTAGACTGAATGTGTACTTATCTCCATAATTTTTTTGTACTGTTTCCAAGTCTTTCACGGTACAGAAAAAGAAGCCGCTTACTGGCTGTTCCTGCCCGAAATTATGGAACTTGTTGCCCAGATAGAAATTCAGCCCATAAAGATTTGCGTATGTCTTCAGATCATTCATTACATACATATTCATGTCGTCCAACGGATATTCTTTCTGAACCTGCTCGGCAAACGGACGGGCGGAACTTCCTTGGCGTATACCGCGCATGACAACCCCGTCGATCAGTAAGTTAATGGCAAAAGCCAATGCGATCGTCGCATACAGGATCTTGATGTTGATCTTCTTGAACATCTGATAATAGACAGTCGCCAGAATTGCCAAAAGGACTATCAGTATACAAATTGTCAGTCCGCAGGGATATGCGAACATATTCGATACCAACTCGACCATTTCCAGTGTCGATTGGCGGCTTGTGTACTGACTCGCAATCTTGACTGGATCGATTGCTCCGGCCATCGTCAGGCCGACGGCAATCACGACGACGGCAGTAATGGAGGCCATGAAAGCGGCAAATACTCGGGTTACCTTCGTCCGGTATTCCGTAATATATAATGTATATTGAGCCAGGAAAATGGCAATAAAAGGATATGCCGGCATCAGGTATACACTTCGTTTGCTGGAAGGTATCGAATAGAAGAAAATGATACAAACCAGTGCAACTAAGCTGAACAGTTTCTCTTTTTCCATCGATCGAATATTATTCCAAGTGTCAGCCAGTATCTCTTTCACCGACTTTTCCGATTTGTGCAATTTTAATCCGAATAAAGAGAAAAAGAAGAAGATCGTCCAGGGAACAAATCCCGCAGCCAGTGTCATGAAATTGTACCAGACTCCGTTTTCATGCCCTAAATTGTAATGGATATCAGGCGTGCTGAGGTGGAAGAAACGACCGAAATTCTCTGCTAACACCACATTCAGGAACGCATCACCTCCTTGTTTCCAGGCAGCGACATACCACAATAGAGGTAGGAATATCGAAGAAATACCAGCATAAAGAAGTGTTTTGAATATCACTAAATAGGAGTATTTACGAAGCATCAGCAAATAGACCCCGAAAACAAATAGCGGCAGGATAATACCCACAGGTCCTTTTGTCAGTACGGCACATCCCAATAAGGCCGGAATGGCGATCGGCACTCCTTTTAGCTCCAGTTTGTCTTCCCACCTGTATAGCTGATAAAGCCCGATCACTATAAAGGTTGTCAGTAGCATATCCACACGCGTGGTCATAGCCGCCCGATGTATCTCGATACAGGTGATGAGCAATAGCGTGGCGATGAATGCCTGCTGGAACCGCAATCGCTTGCCAAAGAAAACCAGCGTGAAACCGATCAGTATGATAAAAGCCAGCGCAGACGGCAGGCGGGAGGTGAACTCTGAAACATATCCCTGCGGTAGGGAAGCGACTGCCATCAGCCAATGCGCCAACGGCGGCTTATAAGCAAATTCGTTTGCATAGACCTGTGGCAAAATCCAGTTGCCGGTTTCGAGCATGGAAACGGCAACTGCCGCTTCGCGAGGTTCTCCCTTGGTCGAAAAATCTCCCAGCCCGATCCAGGGAAGGACGGCGATTATACAAATGACGATAATCATCGTTACCGGCTTTTGTAGATAAAGATATTGAAGAGTAGGTGTGCGCATAGTTTAAATCGGTAAGGAGCTTCCGCCCCGTTGAATAAATTTTTCTGAACTACAAAAGAACGACTTTTTACGGACTTTTTGTTCTTTTCGGGAAACTTTTTTATGTTCCTAAACATTCTTTGATGGAAGTCCGGATGACATTCGCATCTTCTTTATTCTCTTTCAGAATGGAGAGGACAAGGTTTAAATAACTCTCTTTATTACTGATCCCACAGTATTTGCAAAGCTGGGACTGAGGCAGCATCCCTTTCTGATTGTAGACGCGAAGGATATTTTTGTAATCTCCGGTTTCGGCAAACTGGATGAATTTCTCCTTGATCCCCGTATAGATTTCATCTACATGTACGGTGTCGCGGATGCTTTCCACATGCTCGGTCAGTTCGTCCACCGTGCTCATCTTCCGGTTCAGGGCTGTTTCCAACTTTTTCTGTACGCGATGGCGGGCATGAAGCAAAACCTGGCTTTCGAGATCTTTCAGGAAAAGCTTGATGACGTTTTCTTTGACCTGGTTGAAGACCTGTTCCGGATCTTTCATCAGGCGGGCGGCAACAGTCTTGATGACCGGCTCCAGCATCAGCAGGTTTTCTACTTCGGCCACGTTGGGCACGTAGATATGTTGTTCGCGCAGGTAAGCGATTTCTCCTTCCGTACGACGGTCACGATCGACGATCCCTTTCGAGTCCAGCGTATGGAAATCTTTCAACTGGGCGAATGCCTTTGTTGTTTCGATTACTTTCTGGCAACCTCCCATCGGTTTTACTTTGTAGTCGGGAAAGATAAGCGGATAGAGGCGGCTGTCTATGCTGTTGGAGTCGGTCCCTTCGATAAACAGGATCGGTTTGCGGCTGCCTAATATTTCCATATAGACCTCTTCCGGGAAACTGTCGTTGCTTTCGATCAGTTCGTAGTCCCATATCCGGACATCCCCATTGTAAGAACGTATCCAGAGGCGTTTGCTGTTATCGCGGGAGGCGGCGAAGTCGATGTCGTGCGTCAGATACACATAGGTACAATCCGGCCGCATGGCTTCTATCTCGTCCCACAAAGGATTTTTGATGGAGTCGTGGAGCAGGACTTCCGGCTCTTCAATGATTAATAATGCATTTTCAGGAGCACAGAGTACGGCTCCTATCAGATAGAATACCAGCTTTTCGCCGTCGCTCATCCTGCCGGCCGTATAGGAATCTCCGTCGATACTGGTGGAGGCCAGCTCTATAAAACCCGATTTGCGTACCAGGCGGTTATGCGGGAACATCTTCTCCCAAATCGTCTGGATACGGTCTATCTTGGTGACCGGCGGCAATAGATCGGGGGCCAGTTTGCTTTCTTCTTTATACTGGACGGCAGCTTCGAATTCTTCCGTTTGCAAATGCAGGATCAATTTTTCGTATTCTGACATACGCGGCATGAAAAGTCGTTCTGCAATCATGGATTGGAGTCTGGCCAGCTCGTTGCCGTCCGCCGGAGCCTTGCTTTCTTCGCTGCTAAGGAAGAGGGAGTGCATTCCGGATATCCATACGCTTTGTCCGGCGTAGCGTTGGTGCAAATTTCTGCCGAAGGAGCTTTTACCGGCCCCGTTTGCCCCGATTACGACCAGCACTTTCGTGTCAAGCGTAACGGGAACTGAAGTATTTTGATTGGTAGGAAGAATTAAATCCATAACTAGTCTCCGATTAGTTTCCCCAAAGGTAAATAAAATTTTATAGGCGGGAAACAAAAGTTCCATCGGCATGAAACAAAAATTCCATAAGCATGGAACAAGAGTTTCGTGCCTATGGAACTTTAATTTCTTCCGTATGTAAGGGACGATTTAATATGCCCGTGCGAACAATACGCGCTGTGCAGAAGGTTTGCCGGTCACCATACACTTGCCAGGAGTCTTGTCACCGTCCAGTGGAATGCAGCGGATTGTAGCTTTCGTCTCGTTCTTCACCTGCTCTTCCGTTTCGGGAGTTCCGTCCCAATGAGCCATGATGAAGTAACCTTCTTCGATCTTTTCCTTGAACTCTTCGTAGGTATCGACTGTAATTGTCTTTTCCGTACGATGGTCGAGTGCTTTCTGGAAGATGTTCTTTTGGATTTCTTCCAGCAGGTTCTGGACGTATGTTTCGATGTTGTCGCAAGTCACAGTTTCTTTTTCCAGTGTATCGCGACGCATCACTTCTATCGTGTTGTTCTCCAAATCGCGTCCGCCCATAGCTAAACGTACGGGAACGCCTTTCAGTTCGTATTCGGCGAACTTCCATCCCGGCTTCTTGTTGTCGGCGTCGTCGAATTTTACGGAGATACCCAACGCTTTCAGCTTGGCAACGATGCCGTTTACCTTTTCGCTGATCTGCGCCAACTGCTCTGCGCTGCGGTAGATCGGGATGATTACCACTTGGATAGGAGCGAGGTGAGGAGGCAATACCAGGCCGTTATCGTCGGAATGGGACATGATCAGGGCTCCGATCAGACGGGTTGAAACTCCCCATGAAGTAGCCCAGGCGTATTCGTTCTTTCCGTTTTTGTCGATAAAGGTAACGTCGAATGCCTTACCGAAGTTCTGTCCTAAGAAGTGAGACGTACCGGCTTGCAGTGCTTTTCCGTCTTGCATCATCGCTTCGATCGTATAGGTATCCAATGCTCCGGCGAAACGTTCGCTTGCAGACTTGACACCTTTGACGACCGGCATCGCCATATAGTTTTCTGCAAAGTCAGCATATACACCTTGCATCTTCTTTGCTTCGATTTCGGCTTCTTCACGTGTCGCGTGGGCAGTATGTCCTTCCTGCCACAGGAATTCTGCGGTACGGAGGAAGAGGCGTGTACGCATTTCCCAACGCATCACGTTCGCCCACTGATTACAAAGGATAGGCAGGTCGCGGTAAGACTGAATCCAGTTGCGATAAGTGTTCCAGATAATTGTCTCGGAAGTCGGACGGATGATTAGCTCTTCTTCCAGCTTGGCGGCCGGGTCGACCACGACACCTGTACCGTCATGGTTTGTTTTCAGACGATAATGTGTTACAACGGCACATTCTTTGGCGAAGCCTTCTACATGTTCGGCTTCCTTGCTCAGGAATGATTTCGGGATCAGCAAAGGGAAGTAAGCATTTACGTGGCCTGTTTCCTTGAACATATCGTCGAGGATACGTTGCATCTTTTCCCAAATTGCATATCCGTAAGGCTTGATCACCATACAGCCGCGTACTGCAGAATTCTCTGCCAGATCCGCTTTGATTACCAGATCCTGGTACCACTGCGAGTAGTTCACACTTCTCGGAGTCAGTTCTTTCAGCTCTTTTGCCATTTCCTTATAATTCTTATGTTTTTTTCTATTGATTCCAAATATGACGTGCAAAGGTACAAAATTGAATTGATAATTGACAATTGACAATTGACAATTCATGCAATTCAATGCGTCATATTTGATAAAAAGCAATGAAAAAGGCCACTCCTCGAAAGAAGTGGCCTTTTATTATGAATAAGGATTATTCTTATTTGTATGCTTCGCCCTTAACAGCTGCAATACCCGGAAGAACTTTACCTTCGATGGCTTCCAGCAGGGCGCCACCACCTGTAGACACGTAAGAAACGCCGTTTGCCAGACCGAACTTGTTAACACAAGCAACTGAATCGCCACCACCCACTAATGAGAAAGCGCCGTTCTTGGTTGCTTCAACGATAGCTTCGCCAACTGCGCGGGAACCATCTGTGAAGTTTTCGAATTCAAATACGCCTGTAGGACCGTTCCACAGGATCGTTTTGGAGTTCTTGATAACTTCAGCATAAAGAGCAATAGTCTTCGGACCGATGTCAAGACCTTCCCATCCGTCAGGAATTTCGTTGACGTTGGCATAAGCAGTCTTGGCGTCGTTGCTGAAATCGTCAGCGATCTTAGCGTCAACAGCCAATACCAGATTTACACCTTTTTCTTTTGCTTTTTTCATTAGGTCGAGAGCCAGATCCAGCTTGTCATCTTCGCAGATTGATTTACCGATCTTACCACCCATAGCTTTTGTGAAAGTATAAGTCATACCGCCGGTGATGATCAGGTTGTCTACCTTGTTTAACAGGTTTTCGATGATTTCGATCTTGGAAGAAACCTTGGAACCACCCATGATTGCTGTAAACGGACGAGTGATGTCGTTCAATACCTTTTCAACCGCTTTTACTTCTTTTTCCATCAGGTAGCCGAACATTTTGTGGTCAGCATCGAAATAATCAGCGATCAATGCCGTAGAAGCGTGAGCACGGTGAGCTGTACCGAATGCGTCATTTACATAGCAGTCAGCATAAGATGCCAATCTCTTTGTAAATTCTTTCTGACTTTCTTTAACAGCTTTCTTGGCAGCTTTCTTTTCTTCGTCTGTTGCATCTTCAGCTAAACCTCTCGGCTTGCCTTCTTCTTCAGCATAAAAACGAAGGTTTTCAAGCAACAATGCTTCGCCCGGTTGCAAAGCGGCAGCCTTAGCGCCGGCTTCTTCACCGATACAGTCGTTAGCGAACTGAACATCAACACCCAGCAATTCGGAAACGTGTTTCAGGATGTGTTTCAGTGAATATTTGTCAGTAACGCCTTTCGGACGTCCCAGGTGAGAACCGATGATTAGACTACCACCGTCTGCCAAAATCTTTTTCAGAGTAGGAAGAGCGGCACGGATACGAGTGTCGTCTGTGATGTTGAAGTTTTCGTCCAAAGGAACGTTGAAGTCAACTCTTACAAATGCCTTTTTGCCGGCAAAATTGAAATTGTCAATTGATTGCATAACTCTTATATTTAAGTTCTGTATTAAAATATCACGCTTAGCGGACGCAAACTTACACAAAAATATTTTATTTCGTTGTTTCATATTCTATAATTATTGGCTTGAATGCAAAACTTCCTTACGCTTCGATCAAAACATGTGAGGAAACGGGGAACGGGGGTTATTGTAGTAATTTTTTTTTAATACTTTTAATAGACAGTAATAAAGAAGACTTTTATATTTGTCGCCAGCTATTGATAAACAATTTTGTACTAAAATTTTTTATAGTAATGCGAACGAATCATCTTAATCTATTACTTGTACTCGTACTTGTATTATTTCCGATGAGTACACGCGCATATGGCGCCGGTGAATGTGTGATGTTGTATACTCCCTACACTAAGATTGCGGTTCCGCCGGGAGAGTCTATCAATTACAGTGTTGACGTCATTAATAATTGTGACGAAGTGAGAAATGCTTCTATTTCCGTCTCAGGAATGCCGCGAGGATGGAAGTATGAGATGAAAGCCGGAGGTTGGACGGTTGACCAGATATCCGTTCTGCCGGGTGAGAAGAAGAATTTTACTTTCAAAGTGGATGTCCCGTTTAAGGTGAATAAAGGAACGTACCATTTTACGCTGTCCGCTCCGGGTGTTGCGGAATTGCCGTTGACTGTAACTGTTTCTGAACAGGGAACTTATCAAACTGAATTTATGACAAAGCAGCCCAATATGCAGGGCAATTCGAAATCGACCTTCAATTTTAACGCGACGTTGAAGAACCAGACTGCCGACCAGCAACTATATGCGTTGATGGCAGACGCTCCGAGAGGATGGAACGTCACTTTCCGGGTGGCGGGCAAGCAGGCTACTTCCGCACAAGTGGAAGCCAATGCGACGGAAAATATCAGCATCGATATCAATCCGGCGGCTAATGTGCAGGCAGGCACTTATAAGATCCCGGTCCATGCGACAACCAGTTCGACCTCTGCCGATATCGAGTTGGAGGTAGTTATCACTGGTTCTTATGATATCGAACTGACGACTCCGAGAGGATTGTTGAGTGCTGAAATTACGGCAGGAGATATGAAACGTATTGATTTGGTCGTACGCAACAATGGGTCTGCCGAACTGAAGGATGTCCAGTTGACAGCCACTAAGCCGGTTGACTGGGAAGTAACCTTTGAACCTTCTAAAATAGACAAACTGACGGCTGGTAGCACGACGAATGTTACTGCGACTATAAAAGCATCCGGAAAAGCTCTTCCTGGTGATTATGTGACGAAGATGACGGCCAAAACACCTGAAGTCAATACGACTGCGGAGTTCCGCATATCCGTCCATACTCCCATGATTTACGGTTGGTTGGGAATTTTGATTATTGTGCTCGTGCTGGGCGGCGTGTATTATCTGTTCCGTAAATATGGAAGGAGGTAAGTCATGTGCCAGTATGTGATCGAACTTACCGGTTTGACGAAAAAGTATGGAAACTTTACTGCCGTGAACGACCTGAACTTGCAGATTCGTAAAGGTGAGATATTCGGATTGTTGGGGCCGAATGGGGCGGGTAAATCAACGACCATACTCATGATGCTGGGCTTGACCGAACCGACGACCGGCTTTGTAAAAGTATGTAATATCGATTCCACTACTCATCCGATAGATGTAAAGCGTAAGGTCGGGTATCTGCCGGAGGATGTGGGGTTCTACGAGGATATGACGGGGATCGAGAATCTTATCTATACTGCTGCCCTCAATGGCATTCGGAAGAAAGAAGCACGTGTGAAAGCGGAGCGGTTGCTTGACCGGGTAGGGTTATTGAAGGAAGCGGATAAGAAGGCCGGTAAATATTCCAAGGGAATGCGCCAACGTCTCGGATTAGCTGATGTGCTGATCAAAAGTCCTGAAGTAATCATTTTGGATGAACCGACTTCGGGGATAGATCCGGCAGGAGTGCAGGAATTTATGGATTTGATCCGGCAATTGAGCCGGGAAGAGGGATTGACTGTCTTGTTTTCTTCCCATCATTTGAACCAGGTCCAGCAAGTTTGCGATCGGGTGGGATTGTTTGGCGGAGGAAAGCTGTTGGCGGAGATTGAACTGACAGATTTGCATAAGACCGAGCATGGGCTTGATGATATCTATAATCAATATTTCGGGGGAGGACGTAGCCATGAGTAATACGAATCATCCTTTCTGGGTTATTGTCAATAAGGAAATCTCCGATTATGTGAGAAGTTGGCGTTTTATTATCCTGATCGTTATCATTGCACTGACTTGTATGGGGTCGTTGTATACGGCTCTGACAAATATCCGTGAAGCGATAAAGCCGAATGATCCTGATGGAGCTTTTCTTTTTCTGAAACTGTTTACGGTTTCGGACGGAACGTTGCCTTCTTTTGCAGTATTTATTAGTTTTCTGGGACCATTGTTAGGAATTTCACTGGGATTCGATGCTATTAATTCGGAACAGAACAAAGGAACGTTGAGCCGTATCTTGTCTCAGCCGATTCACCGGGATTATTTGATTAATGCAAAGTTTGTGGCGGCTCTGACTGTAATCGGCATTATGTTGTTCATGCTGGGATTTCTGGTCATGGGATTCGGGCTGATTGCGATCGGAATCCCGCCTACGGCAGAAGAGTTTATGCGTGTTATCTTCTTTCTGGTCGTAAGTCTTTTTTATGTGGCATTCTGGTTGAACTTGTCGATATTCTTTTCGATCCGTTTTAAACAGGCGGCAACATCGGCATTGGCTTGTGTGGCGATTTGGTTGTTTTTCAGCGTTTTTTATAATATGATTATCAACCTTGTCGGAAAGGCATTGAGTCCTTCGGCTTGGGCTTCTGACTATCAGGTGATCGCTTACCAACGGTTTATGCTGAATTTACTGCGTTTTGCACCGAGTGAATTGTTTAATGAAGCGACGATGACATTGTTAATGCCTTCCGTGAGGAGTCTGGGACCGTTGACAATGGAGCAGGTGCATGGTGCGATTCCAAGTCCGTTGCCTTTAGGCCAGAGTCTTTTGGTTGTTTGGCCGCAACTGACTGGATTGATTGCTGCGACAGTTGTATGTTTTGCATTGTCGTATGTCTCTTTTATGAGGAAAGAAGTACGGTCAAGGTGAATAATATGCTAATAAATCAATGTGTCAATCAGTAGGAGCTTTCCATCTATTGGCACGTTGATTTATTGGCATATTGGCACTTTATTTATCATTCTGTTAATTTGAAACGCAAGCGTAGCCGGCCGTCGGTATAATCGTATGTCAACATTTTGAAATGTCCGATTTCAGAAGTGTTATTGACATGCGCTCCGATACACGCGCAAGCGTCATAATCTCCGATGCGGACAATACGCAGTGTGTCGCTTGCGTCTTCCGGCAACTTGCTAAGATCGACGATCTCCTTGGCTTCCGCTTTCGGTACAAATTCGATTGTAACAGGCAAATGCCGGTCGATCACCTCATTTACCCGGCGTTCCACCTCTGCCATTATTTTGGCTGTCGGTTCTTCCGGCAACTCGTAGTCACATTTACTCTTTTTGTTATTTAATACTATTGTGCATTTTAATGAAATCTGTATATTTGCCAAAAAATTAAAGATATATGAAAAGAGCAGCTATATATTTAAGAGTATCAACTTCTGATCAGAATTATGATAGACAAAAAATTGAATTGGAACAATTGGCTACTGCTTTAGGATATAAAGTCGTGTGTACATTTGAGGAAAAGAAATCTGCTGTCTTAAAGATGGACACCAGAGAACAGTTAACGAATATGAGAAAACTAACTAAAAAAGATGTTGAAAGAATCTTTATTTGGGACATTACAAGATTATCTAGAAGAGCTATAGATTTTATCAGTCTTATTAATGAATTTGCTGATAAGGGGATTTGCTTACATTTTAAGGATAAAAATATAATTACTCTAGATGAAGATGGATCTTTAAATGCTTTAACTGGAATGTACTTGTATCTGTTAGGCGTTTTTGCCCAAATGGATGCAGAAAATTTGAAAGCTAAAATGAAGTCAGGGAAAGAAGCTGCATTGTTAAAGGGTAATTCCTATACTAATATTGCTCCATTTGGTTATGAATTAAAAAATAAACATCTTTATATAAAGGAAAGTGAAGCTAGATATGTAAAAAGAGCATTTGAACTTTACAGGGACGGTAAAGATACTCAATACATAGCAGATATGTTTAATGCGAATGGTGTACCTTTAAAAAGTGGAAGAACTGATATTGTTTGGGTTAAAGGAACTATAAGCCAAATATTAAATAATACAGCATATTATGGAAAGGGTAAAAGAACAGCTATAGTGAAAAAAGCCACATTAGATTCTCCAGCAGAAAAAAAGGTCAGTTATTTTGATACTCCGTCTATCATAAGCAAAGAATTATTTGATGAATGTAGAAAGATCGCCAAAGCGAATAGAAGTCAGCAAGATAAGAGTAAAAGTATAGTTTGTATTCTTAGAGGTTTGTTAAAATGTGGCAGGTGTGGTAGGTTCTATGTGTTGGGTAATAACAACAAACAAAGAGAGTATAGAGATGGTGATTTGAGGGCAAATATTAATCAAAGGTTAGGTTGCAAAAATGGTTCTATAAAAGCTGATATTGCTGATAATTTAGTCTGGAAGGCGATACAAGGTATATATAAATATGAGAAGTTTAAAGAAAAGTGTTTGGCAGAGAAAGAAAAATACAAAAAAGAGATAGCTAGTAATAATAATGCTATGCTGAATATTGAAAAGGATTTGAAACAGTTAGATAATCAGTCTGAAAATTTGGTGAAATTTGCAATAAAGGGATTACTTTCTGAAGATGAGTTTGCTAAGCAGAAACAAAGTTTGGATTCAGAAAAAGCTAGAAAGAACAATATGTTGGATGAATTAAAAGCTTCTAATTTCTTTTTACAGAGAAAAATAGATGCGGAATTTGATTATTCTGTGTTGAGTGGTACTTTTAACTTGTCGCAAGATGAAAAAAAACAGATTTGTAATGATTTAATAGATAATGTTTTAATATATGGATATGGCGCTTATAAGAAAATGTTACAAGTTAATTTGAAGATGGATCTCACATACAATATATTAATAAATACGCATCATGTGATTAATTCATATTGTATTTTCAATGATGAGGTTGTTACATTTTGTGATCCATTTAGTAATAAATTAGTTTTAAGGGAAATGAATCTTAATGTAAGAATCCCTGATTTTGAGGTAACAAGTAATAATAATGAATTATTTGATATTGATGTATTTGGAGGATATAGTTTTGATGAAATGTGGGATATAATGAATAAATATGGATATGTTAGCAAAATAGATAGAGAAGAGTAGTTCTATGTAAAAACTCTGTTAGGTAATTTTTTAATGTGGGTATTCCAAATATATTCTGTATCTATTACGGATGAGTTTTGGTATTAATAACTGTAAGTATTTGGTAATCCCCGTCTATTAGTACCTCTTAGTTTTTCATATCTTTGCGTACAAATTATAAACGTATAAAGACATGAAGAACTTAACATTGAAATCAAATTCTTCGCTCATAAATAAACTGTGTTTGCAAAGTTAATATTTTATTTTACTCTTTGCTGACACAGTTTAATTTACATCCTCCCCGTTTACATTTACACAAAATTGTGGACAGTGCCCTTATTTATTTACAAACTAATACTGCAATACTTTCAAAAAGGTCTATCAGGAAATTGTTCGATAACATTCCTGATTATTGTATCTTGCTTATATTCATTTATATATCTGTTACTTCTCCAGATTCCACATCAACAGTAAAAATAACTTGCTCCTTGCTTCCGTCGTAATTGGTAATGTCAACTTGGAATTTCCAAATCTGATCATTCTGTTCTAAAAATACAATGTCAACACGAGCATCCCTTTCAATTTCCATCAAAGAAGGAGTAATGTTAGTTGCCCAAACGCATTCCTCTGTACTATATCCTTCTGTATAGCTTAAACGCTCAATATAAATTTTCTCTCTATAATGGTTAAAATATAAACCATCTGTATAGGACAAAGGATATACTCCTTCATTCAAAGGATTACCAACATGTAATGTCATAATATATTCACCATTAGGAGATATTACAACATCTTCATACTTACCAGGAGATTTTTCGCAATCAACAACAATACTATTTTGGTACCAATTTGAATGCATTAAAATATTCTCTTCACAATCATATACAAATATCTGATCTCCATTGAGAAGAAAAACATTCTTTGCCACACTTGCTTCATTTTCTTTTCTGAAAGAAGGGGTAAAGGCATATCCCCAAGATGTTTTGCAAAACCAAGATCCCCATGATGTATCTCCTGATTTAAAAGAAAAAGAGAAACCTATGGTTTCAAAAATATCATGTTCTCCATAGCCTAAATCAATATCAATCGTACGGTCAAAAGACTCTGCCCCATTCCATTCATGTAATTGTTCACTTGTATGTTTATTAAATAGGGCAACCCACAATTTTTCATTTCTAAATCCTGTCAAAAATGTCGAATCTTCATTATAATGTAGAATATTAATACTATTGACATCAAATCCTTCTCTATTTTTAACAAGATATCCTTGAAAAGGATCTGGTTCTTCTGGTATATAAGGTTTTTCTGGCTGAAGAGGGTCTGGTTCAATGTTTAAAGGATCTCCGCCACAACTCAATAAGAAACATAGTGCAATCAGCATAAAAGGTAATTTTCTAATCATATCAAATAAACTCTACCTTTCCTGTTCCCTCTGGAAAGATTAACAAATAAAAAAGGTGTGGGAACTGTATTTGCTTTATCTTATTGACGGGCTTCTCGCATTGCCTGTAGTATAGATAAAGCAACAGCAACCCACACCAGTTTTGTATATAATTTATCCTCACAGATAACCATATATCAAATGAT
>OKWR01001579.1_pt1 | contig 14606 bp, 9 predicted proteins | sample 1607101 | NCBI WGS metagenome assembly OKWR01 (sample SAMN04414076, study PRJEB24778) | human gut metagenome | material: faecal | host: Homo sapiens
ACAAAAATGGTACTTCCTACACGATCATGATTCCGCTTGGCAAACAACATCTGTTGGACCGTCGGGTCGAGTTTGTGGAACCCGAATCTGATCTGGTCAAACTGAATGCCCGCCAAAAAGAAGAGATCGCTGAATTGATCCAGGTGATTCCGCAAAAGAAGGAAACCGGCAAGAAACTCCTTGTAATCGACGACAGCGACCAGATACGTTGGTTCCTAAAACATGTCTTTAATAAGGAATACCAGATATTGGAAGCCCGCAACGGTCAGGACGGGATAGACGTCGCTTTGAAAGAAGAACCGGACCTGATCCTTTGCGACGTCATGATGCCGGTGAAAGATGGTTACGAGACCTGTCGTGAGATCAAGAGTGATCCCAAGATGGCGCAGACACCTGTCGTGATGTTGACTGCCAAAGTCGAGAGCGAAGATGTGATTACCGGTATCGAGGCCGGTGCTGACGATTACATCACGAAGCCTTTCGATGTGGAAATCCTGCGAAGCAAGATCAACAGCCTGATGAAGAAGCGCGAGGATATGAAACGCTACTTCTCTAATTCTTCTGCAGTTTCGCATGATGAAGAAAGTACGCTGTCGACCAATCCGTTCATGGACGCCGTTGTCAAAAACATAGAGAAACACCTCGATGACTCTACTTTTGAGGCAAAAGTACTCGCAGACTCATTGAATATGAGTCTGCCGACCTTGTATCGAAAGATTAAACAATACTCAGATCTGAGCATCCTCGAACTGACGCGCAACATACGGCTGAAAAAAGCTGCCGAACTGCTTGCCAGCCAGCAATACTCGGTGCAGGAAGTTGCTGAAATGGTCGGGTTCAACGATACTGCCACATTCCGTAAACGCTTTACCGAGCAATACGGAGTTACACCTTCACAATACGGAATTCCAGCTTAAGGCTGGACATTCCGTCCTTCCGGACAATTTGTCGCACTGTATTCCTCTCGTATTCTTGTTCTATAATAAAATGTAAGCACCATAAAAACTGAAAATATCTCAAAAATAGGTGCAAATAAATCAAAATAGTCACTTAGAGTTTTACCGATTATATTTGAGAGTCACGCCTCTAATGCGTCTTTACTTTTTCTCCCACCTTTGCAATGTCGAAAGACGATAACCCGAAACGATGAGACAGATAAGGATGATATTGTAAATGGTATCAGTAAATATAGTAAGGTAGTTAGCCGATGGGAAGTATAGGACAACATAAAACACAATAGTCGCTCCGAACAACTCAGCAAGCTATAGGGTAAGAAAAATAAAGATCATTATATAAACGAATTTATTAACTTTTTAATTTTGAAAAATATGAAACTAAGAAATTTAATGTATGCAACAATGATTGCATGTGCGTTCGCTTCTTGTTCGAATGATGATGTGCCGACTCCGGATAACGGTAATCCTGATGCGGAAGGTGGAACTTCTTTGGCATTGAAGGTTGATCAGCCGGCAACAAAGGCTGGAAGTGCTGATATTCGCAATTTGACTGTATTAGTTTTTAACGGGGCTGGAACAAACGACATAAAGTTAGAAAAGAAAGCAACTGTAGAAGAAGAAGGTGTGGTTGAGGTTTTACATACAAAACTGACCCCGGGAAATAAAACAGTGTTAGTATTGGCAAATGCAAAAGATGAAGTTGCTGCCTTTAATGAAAATACAACTTCTTATCAGAATGTTCTTGATGCTACAACTAAGTTTGAATTGTATTCAGAAACTGATGGTGATTTTTCAATGAATAGTAAAGCTTATGAAGTTACGTTGAAAGCAAATGTAACAAATTATTTAGGTTATGGCTTATCAGGTAGTGATGAAGCTGGTAATTATTTGCCACAAGCAGGAGATGATGCTGTGAAAATGTATCGTAATGTCGCTAAAGTTGTTTTGAAAGGAATCAAGATAAAAGAAGAAGTAGCAGATGGGCAGCAATATCCTAATGCTGAATTGAGATTGAAGGAAATCTTTATTTTGCATGGACATAATAATTCTAAACTGGTTGGTGATAATGGTGCTGAATGGGGAACAACTATGGCTAGTGGTTCTTACAGTAATGGTGTGGTAGATGATGCTTATGCAAAATATTTAGAAGATGTTAATGAAACAAATAAGATTTTTAACTATATACAAAATCCAACTTCTAACTACGTGTTTGAACCTACGTTTGTTTCGCCTTTTGTTGATGATGTAACTGTTTCTAAAAGTACACCTTATGCTCCTGAAAAAATGATGACTTTTTATCCCTATGAAAATACAAGTGATAAAGACGGTATACAAACGTTGTTAGTAATAAAAGGTGACTTTAGTTACGATGGTATTAAATCTGGTGAAAGTACCCCTTCAAGAATTACAGAATCAAATAGATACTATTCTTTTGCCATTGGTAATACAGGAACAGTAAGTGAAGAGGTTCCGGCAGACTTTGTTGGTTTACGTGCTGATGACAAAATTCATGGTGTTATGAGAAACTTGCAGTATAACACAACCATCACAGTTACAGGCCCAGGTTATAAGACACCTGTTGGTCCTAAGTACGATGAAACCTTCTTGGATGTTATGGTTGAAGTTGTGCCTTTTGGTGAAGTCAGTCAAGATGTTGAGATTTAATTATCATCATTCGTTATAAACTAAAAAAATCCTCAGCCTATTAGGTTGGGGATTTTTTAATTTATAGAAGTTTGTTTTTAGGTATGAGAGGCTGTATGGAATAATTTTTACTTATGGTGATACGGGAATCTTGCTTGCTTTGAGTATCTTCTTGCCAGAATGAGGGATTATGGAATTTTTATGTCTTTGTGGCATCTGTTGCACAAACCTATGCAAACCTATCAAAACACTTGTGTGATAGATTTGTCTATTAATAAAGAGAGTAGCACCTATTCTTAGAGTAAGCAAAGGGAAATACTTTTGTACTATGTAATACTGCAGGGAATAAGAGGAACAAATAAAAATATATATATTTATGAAATTAAGGAATTATTTTTTGTTGAGTATAGTGGTAGGAGCAGCTGTTGCCTGTTCTTCAAATGAAGACATTCCTGAAGAACACGTTTTTACCCCCAATGCGACGTTGTCGTTGGCTACAGGTGTGTATGGGGATGGCCGTACAAAAGCAGCTGGAATTGCTGTTACAGAAGAAGAAGAAAAAGAAAATAAAATCCATACATTGGATGTGCTTGTCTTTTCCGGTACAGGAGATGATGCTATGTATCAGACTCAACACCGAGCTAATGAAACTACCCTTGTCCCCGATATAGAAGTTGAAGCTGGTTCAGCGACGATTGTTGTTTTGGCTAATTCAAGTATTAACCCAAAAGAATTTGTGGGGAAAAAACTTAGTCAAGTGTTGGAATATACTCATTCTTTGAAGTCTGAAACGTTGGATGGCGGACTTTCTATGAGCAGTAAGGTGATAGAGACAGATTTAACTATCGATACACATAATATTTTTGGAGATGCTGATAGTTTTGTGAGCAATCATTCTCCTAATGAAATCAAAGGAGGCACGATTGAATTGTATCGCCATGTTGCCCAAGTCAACTTGAAATCCGTTAAGATTTCAACTACGAATACCGGAGCGACTTTTCAACTTGAAGAAGTCTTTATGGCTAACGTGAAAGGCTACTCTCACATAGCATCAAAAAAAGAAGATCCTAATAATGGGGTTGAGGCGAATGCAGCTCCTTCCGGTGAGAAATTGTGGTGGTATGGTGACTGCTCCGAAAATAGTTGGAATGGAGAGTATAAAATAACTGAGGATGGTGGAAAGGCTGATTTTCTCGCATGGACTCCGGAAGCTATTAATATAACGGAAGATGCTGCCTTGGAGACAGAGAATGATAAACGGGCGGTAGCTTCTTTCTATGTGTATGAAAATCTAAAAGAAACGCCGGTTGGTCAACGTACCTTGTTGGTGCTGAAAGGTACTTATACTGATAATACCGGCAGAGTAGAAAAAGATCGTTTCTATACGATTTCAGTTAATTATCCGAATAGGGGATATACACTGACAGAAGGTGAAGATGCTCCTAAACACAACTTTGTGAAACGCAATTATCGCTACAATATCTCTCTGTCTATTAATAGTAGCGGTTCCGACCGGCCGTATGATCCGGTGACTGAAGCTTGTATGAATGTGGCGGTCGAAGTAGCAAGTTGGGAGATCATTAACCAGAATGAAGAATTGGACTAATGCATATAGGGTAAAATGAATGAGAATAAAAAACAGAACGTTATGAAATCGATATTGACAAAAAAGGTATTATTTCTGGCACTTGTCGCGGTGACGGTCTTGGCTACCGGCTGTATCAAGGAAGACTTGGACGAGTGCTATAAGCTGACACTAAAGGTAGTGAACCACAAAGGTGATGATATCACGGCTTTGAGCGTTGTTTCGGAAGCTAAGCTCTTTATCTACGATAACAATTCGAAGCTGCTTGACACGCGCGATCTCAACGATGCCTTTATCAGAGGTAAAGAAACCATCGAGTTGAACTATCCCGAAAGTTCGAAACTGCACCTGATCGCATGGGGAAACCTCAAAGGACATCAGGACGTAAACGAGGCCACCAAGGCCGAAGACTTCGCCGTTTCTCTGAGGAGTGAAGATGAGATCGCACAGTCTCCTGACAGCATCTTTTTCGGCGATATCGATGTGACGGTACGCGGGAACGGTGTGGCTGGCGGGAACCTGGAAATCGTGCTCGAACCCAAAACCGGAACGGTCGAGATGAGAACCCTCAACCTTCAATATGCCCTGACGGCAAGAGGGCTGCGTGCGACCGACGAATGCGACTTCTATATGGACCGCACCTTGAACACGATCGACTATAAGGGCGAGTTGACCGGCGACAGTGTCTATTACAATCCCGAAGCCGACTGGAAAGGCTCCGAATGGGAAACGACAGGTCCGCAGTCGCTCTACTTGGGCCAGAATATGACCGGAAGCATACAGGTCGGCAACGACCGCTACGAAGTGAAGGAAGGAACTTTCGACGACGGCACGACCGGCCCGATCGAAATCCATCCGTTCCAGCGCACATTGGTACTATTCGCATGGGGTGAAGACGGGGCCTTCTTAGGCGCAAGGATCAAAGTGACTCCTTGGGGTGTTGTCGATGATGATATTGAATGGTAATAAGAAACGAATGCTAATATATAAAAACGAATGAGTATGTTACACAAAAATATAATAAAGCTGGCTGCCCTCCTTTGGTGTGTGCTGACAGTCGCTTCGTGTACCAACGAAGATTTCGATAAAGGCAACAACGGCCCGGATGTCCCCGAAGGCCTGCCGGTAACCTTGAAACTGAATATCGGCACCCCCGAAGTCCCGGTGGTGGAAACGAAATCCTTAGACAATGGCACTACTTTCGGTGCGATCAATGACTTGGCAGTGTTAGTGTATGATGAGAAGGGGGGAAACCCGATCGTTACGTTTCATGATGTACAAGAGGAAAATCAGACATCTGTAAACGGTGTGACTTTCGATGCCAAGACCGGCAAGCATAAGATCTATGTGTTGGCAAATGTCGGTTCTGAAGATGCTGCAAAAGTATATACAACGGAACAAGCTCTGTTGTCCTCACAAATTGAATCTCAAAATCCGAATGGAACGGAAATGATGCTGGGGTTTGTTGCGAAAGATATGGAGACGAGCATAAATCTATATAACAGTGGCGATAACGAAGTGATTGATATAACAGGCGATGCTTCCTTTGAAGCTAAAGTCGTACCTCCTTATTCAAAGATAACGTTTAAGATAACGAAGAATTTGCCGAGTGATCAACATGTTTATTTGGCCATAACAGAAGTCAATGTCCGTCATTTGCCTGTTAAATATAGTCTACTCCCATATGAAAAGTGGACGATGGAAAATGGTGTATCTGGTGAAAGCATCATCTCTTTGTATGAAAATAAATCGGCAAAGCCGGAAGATGAAGTAGGCGAATTGGCTACTGGCAAGGATTTTTATATGTATGAAAATTTGCAAGGTGAGAATAATACCAGCAACGGTGATCCATCATTAAAAACTCCTGTTGGTTTGGAGGTCCCGACAAAAGGAGATGGCAAGATCGACTATACTGAGTGGTTTGAAAAATGGTCTTCTGTACCTTGCACTTATATAGAGGTAAAAGGAAATTACACGATTTTTACTTCTGAACCGGGTGTCAATCATGTCGGGGATGGCGAGATCAACTATCGTTTCTTCTTAGGAGAGAATAGCACATCGGATTTCAATATCAAACGCAATACTCATTATAATGTGACTTTGGCCTTTACCGGTCTGGCTGGCAAGAACGAATTGCAGTATGAATGGCGAGTACAAGCGGATCTGGAAAATTCGACGTTCTATCCGAAGGGGGAGTTGATGATTGATGGCTCAAAGGAAGATTTCCCGTTTTGGATTGTGAATACTAATATTGATAAATTGAGTATAACAACATCTGGATATACGGGTAGTGATATGCAGTTGGTTTATTGGTATGACTATTTGGGGCAAGAATACAGGGTAGCGACTACTATATTTACTAAAGACGTACCTCTTCCTGAAAAAGGAGATTATCAAAAATATGCAGTAGTTTCTAATAATTTGGGGGTAATTGGGACTGGAACGAATACTGGAGGGCAAAATGTTTATATTCATGAAGGTACAGGGGCGGAGTGTAAGTTAGAGGAGGATAATGTTAATTTGCGGAATGATATTGTCGCTGGTAAAATTTATAAGTCCCGTGTTTTCCAAATGAATAGTGCGGATGTTGATCAATTAGTTGTAAAAGAGTATCCATTATTGTGTTTAAATAACTCTACAGATATAAATTCTTGGACCTCAAAAGCAATTTATGCACAACGTATTGATCGCCCAGCTGGAATGATTGATGGCAATGCTGCTCGTAAATATCATAATCAGATAGGACAAGGCGCTTTTTATTCTTATTTACCAACTCCGGAAGATTTAGCCTTGCTTGCACAGATAGAAACAGGTATTTTCCAACCTGAATATGGAACTCCTTATTGGACTACAGAAGGTGCATATTGTTGGAATGGAACAAGTGTAGAAAAAGCAACAGACATAAGTCATGCGTATGTTCGTTGTGTTTATAAGAGTTATGAGTATGCTAATGAGATTAAATATTGAACTTATGAAACTATCAAACATATTCCTCTCGACCCTGGCAGTACTCCTATGCTGTACTGCCTGCTCCAAGGATGATGAATCATTTAAGGGGAAGGATGCGGATGCTTCGTTGAGCATTGCGGTCAAGGCGGCGGGGTCGGCCGTAACGAAAGGGTTTCACCCGAATGATGAGAATGAGTTGGCCGGAGAGGCCAAAGTAAATAACCTTTCGGTGCTCGTTTTCGACGAAAGTGGTGCACAGCTTATCGGCTACGGCTGGCAGGCAACCAACTCGGAAGGCGAGGCCTCTATACTGAACGTGCCTGCTATGACCATGAGGGCACAGATCGTGATCGTTTCCAATACGCCGGAAAATTCGCTTGCCGGTGTTACGAGCTATTCCGATTTCGAATCCAAGCTGGCGCAACTTGCCGACCAGTCTCAGAGCAACCTGGTCATGAGCAGTCCGGTCATTACGACCCAAGCGCCCCTTGTCAAGGGAGACAATTATCTGGGATATGCATCGATGGGCAGTGAGAACATCAACGGTATCGCCGAACCAGTCGAAATCACCCGTCTTGCCGCCCGTCTTGACTTGGTCAATGTCAAGACTGATTTTACAAAAACACTCCTGCGTAACCGCACGGTGAGAGTGGAAGAAGTAACGATACTGAACCAGAGCACGGCTTCCCGTTTTTTTAGCCGTGATTATTGGGGAGTGGTGATGGCGGCCGGACACCTCGGCAACAGCGGTGCGACAGCGTTGAACCGCGATATCGCCAACGGCTCTCCGATAAACGACACACCTTACGTGCACTACGTGATGGAAAACGATGGCTCTGAAGCCCCGACAGAAATACAGGTCAGAGCAACTTTGCTTGAAACGGACACATATGAAGCGGAAACGAAAATATTCACCGCCGTGATCAACCGGAACGGTCTGGACAGAGGATATAATCACAACTACGTTAAGCGCAACTATGTATATCGCCTGAATGTCACCTTCGGAGATACCAGCTTCGACGGCGACCACGAAAAAGATCCCAATATACCGATTCCGCCACGGCCGACTACCGGAGACCTGGATGTACAAGTCGAAGTGGTTAATTGGGGGCAAGTGAGCCAGGATGTTGAAATCTGATAATGGCAACACATAGGGTAAATATTTAAAGTAGAACAAATTAAACGTATTACAATTATGAAATTAAGAAATTTATTTTTAGCCTCTTTAGCAGTTTGCACAATGGCATCCTGCTCAAAAGACGATGACGGAATATCCGGCCTGCAGGAGGTAGACGCTTATCTCTCTTTCGCCTCCACAACCGATGTCATGACGAAGGCATCGGACGCAGGTGTTGATGATGCCGGCAACGGCAAAGAAGCCAAGATCCAGTCTTTGACGGCTTATGTGTTTGACACAAGTACTGACAATAAATATGTGATCAGCAAGCATGTCAGTTTGGAGGGTTCCGGTACACTCGGTGAGGACTATAATGTAACCGGAGAAGGCGAAAATCAGTCCATCACCTCGATCAAGGCCATCCATGTGAAAGTGGCAAAACCAGCTACAGAAGGAGGAAATTCTTCTACAACCTTTAAAGTTGTTTTGTTGGCCAATACGGAGCATTATAATGATGTCACCCAATTAGCGGATTTGAAGGGAAAGACAACACAAGATATCGAATCTTTGAATGCTGAAAAAGTAGGGAATTCTTATTTGCCAATGCACAGCTCTGAGTTGACTGTTGGAGGTTTAAAGCCTTCTTCCGACACGGAACATTTCATGAATTGGTATAACGGTGCTTCTTCTTGTATGCCGGAACAAGCAACAGGAAAGGATAACCATAAGGGAGATGATCCGACAACAGTAACTAAAGTAATAATGACCCGCTCCATCGCACGTGTGCAATTGGTTTCTTTGGAGGCGGATTTCAGCGCTTTGGAATCTGCAGGTAAAACGATAAAATTTGATGTTATGTCTGTGTTCTTGGCTAATGTCCGTGTTAACGCATCGGTTATGGGCGAAGAAAATACGGAAGCCGCCTTCTACAGAGGTGCTCTTGAGTCGTTTGATGAACTTCAGTTTTTGATTGCATCGAATAGTACTGTAGATGAAGAATTGAAGGCCGCATATTCCGACAAGTCACTGACTACGGCAGGAGGTCCTTTGACGAATTGGAATTTCGACAAATATATCAATGCAAATAGCCCGGCAAGCATTAAGGGCATTCCATTCACTGCTAATGGTGATGGAACTTATATGCAAGGAGAGGGTGGTGCCTACCAGACTCGTTTGATTATTGCCGGCAACTATTATGATGGAAATCAAAATAAAGGAACAAGATACTTCCATATTCCTTTGAAGTTGGTTAATAATGCCGGTAACGTCGCAAGCAACAAGTTCTTCAAAATTACAGCAACTATCACCGGTGAAGGTAGCCCGAATCCGGATGAAATCTTGGAAAATGCTTGTATTAACTTCAATATCGAGGTGGCCGATTGGGAGGTGGTTAACCAGACAGAAGAAGATACGAATTAATAAAATCACCGATTCACAATAACTAGAGGGGACGTCTCAAAACGCCCCCTTATTTTTTGTCTATAAAAGAATCTTATTCACTGTGGAGCAACATATACCGGTAAGCCCACCGGCACAACTTATACATGCCATAGCCTTTCTTTGGGGCGGTATGCCAAAATGTACTTGCCTCCGTGTTTGGCACGAAGCCGCAAAAGAGGGTGAAGTGGCCAATTATCCTGTCTTGTAGCCGTTTCTATCGCAATTAAAGGGTGTACCTCTCAATTTGTCTTTTGGTATTTTTACCACTTAATCTTGAAAGTTTCGCCTATCGCCCCCTGTCGGCAATCCCCGTACATTTGCATCGTAAGTTAAATGAGAAAATACATAGGGTTATGAAAATTAAGAATATATTTTTCGCAGCAATATTAGTTCTTGCCGGTTTTTCCTGCTCCATGGAAGATGATGCTATCATGAACGATGTAGAGAAGGGTATTGAAGAAGCCACAGAAGCTTATACAGTATTGGACTTCGGTGTCGCTTTTAAGGATATGGCTACAAAAGCCACAGACGTTGAGCTGGATGGTGATTTGGAAGCAAGTGAAGCTGAAAGACATATGTCTGACGTTTCTATATTTTTATATGAAGAAGGAAAACTGATAGAAATCTTGAAAGCGGATAATCTGGAAGCAACCCTTGTCGCAAAAGGTGCTTCCGAGACTACGACTAATCCTTTGGCAGATTTGAAGTTTGTGACCAAATACAAAGCAGGACGTAAATTGGCTGCTCACGTTGTCGTAAACCCCAAGAACTTTTTGGATGATATTGCTTTCGGAACTTCAGTAGACCAGTTGAATAAAACAGTTTCAGGCTGTCTATCTGCAACGGATCTAATCAAATATGGCACTAAAGAGATTGTTTTTGGAACAGATGTGACAAAGCATTATGTTTCTCCGAGCGACGCAGAACAGAATCCTAACACAATCCTTGTAACAGTCTCCCAAATCGCAGCCCGTCTTGACTTTTCCGAGTTTAGTGTGACACTTGAAGACTTTGAGAATAATCCGGTTGTTACTTTTGAGGAAGCTAGATTCGTGAACTTGCAACAGGATGGCAAGATTTTCGGGGAATATGCCTCTGGAAACATTGTTGAGTCTGTGATGAAAATAAGTACTGGTGAGGACAATTCTTGGAAAAAGATTGGGACAGCCTATGGCTATGCGAACCAATACGGACAGGATTCTGAAACGAATACAGCCTTGTACGTGAAGTTCACAGTTGACGGCAGAACTTTTGAAAAGACATATCCGATCAATCCGGCAGGTGGAGATAATGTGACTAATAATGTTGCCCATACCGGTATCAAAGGCGGCTACCTCTACGACATAAAAGTGCATTGGACGATCACTCCGAGATGGGGAGATTCCACAATCGAATTCTATACGAAAGACTGGGTTCATAATACCATCCCGGAAGTTGTATTGTGATTAAATAGGAGAGTATAAAAATGAAAGTATCGACAGGTAAAATACACACAATTATGAAAACGAAAAATATATTCCTGACAGCTATATCTGCATTGTTCATCTTTGCAGCATGTACTGAAGAAAAAATAATAGACGAGCCGGGCGTTTCCGGCAAAGGCGATCTCGTCATTGAACTATCCCCTTCTTCCGTCATCACAAAAGCTGCTGCAACAAACGAAGGATATGTGTATGCGACAGAGGAAGAATTGAATGTAAAGGATTGCTGGATATTCGTGTTCGGTGAAAATAAAAAATATATTACGTCTCAGTATTTTTCCGGCGATGTTTTATCGGAAACTGAGAATGAATATGTAGATACCCCCGCTCCAAATGGAGATAGCCAGACGTATAAAAAAGGATATACAGTCACTTTAACCGGTTTGGATTATGGCACTTATGACTTTTGGGTCGTAGCTAATCCGACAGAGTCTAATGAAGCTTATACATCTTGTCAATCTCTGGATGAATTGAAGGAGATTATTGAAGGTGGCGATTCATATCAAACTGCATTTGCAGATAAAGCTAACCAGTTGGTGAAAGTCGGTAACAAATCCGCAACGTTTAACGCGACGACAGTCGCTTCTCCAATCCAGATCCCGTTAACACAGTTGGCTGCACGGGTGGAACTGAAAGTGCGGGTGGATATTCCGAGACAATTGAAAGGTGGAGAATATGTGTATGAGGGTTTCCCTAATGCAAATGGAGTACTTACTAATACAGAAATTGATAAATTGACAGGGACGCATGTACGTAACGAGGATGTAACTAATAACGACTTGAAACAAATAGATGACTATGGCAACTATCTTTATACTTATTTTGGACATCCTGTAACAATTTCTGGTGACTCAAAAGTAAAAGCTATTAGGGTTGATAACGCATTGAAGGTTACCAGGCAGACTACGTATAGTGGTTATTTATTGGATAACATAGAGCTGACAGTAGATGATATACGTATCAAAAGTGAATTGGACCCTTTGTCTGTAGTAGTTGGCCAACAACTTGATGGTAGTGTGTTTAAACCGTTGGCAGATGAGATCAGTACAACTTATTTGTTTAAATTTTATACATATACCAAAGATGATTTGACAATAAGTTTGTCAGGTGAGCTTCAGAAGGCTGAGTATTCGGTTTCGCAAATGGGAACATTAGATAATGCGATGTTTGTGAATGATAAAGGCCTTGAGTTAGTTTGGAAAATTAATAAGGATGAGGTCAAGGATGGTGAAGTTTTGACATTTGCTGGAGGAAGTGGATGGGGACAGACTGCTACAGGCGTATTGCTCTGTAACCAAGATGCTTGGACAGCAGTAGATGAGGAGATTATAGGTGAGCCTGTACTTGAAGGTGATCCTAAAGAATATTCCTCCGGTAGCGTAACCCTGAAACCCAAAAAAGGTTTTCAAGTCGGCAATATGTATGAAGCATCTGCATTGATACAGAGTGTTCCGGCTACAGGTTCTTTAAATATAGTGATAGAAAATATTCAGTCTGGAGGCGAGATCAATTTCGGCTTCAATTAATTACCAAAGCGATTATTTGTCTTTCAAGAGCTATGCCGAAACAGCTTTGTTCCCGCGCCAAGCGTGTGGAGACAAGGCTGTTTCGGCATAGCCCTTGATTTTTGATGGGGGTGTGCCAATATCGGTATTTATGGAGACGCGGATGACACGGATATTATTAATTATCAATAAAATAAATCTGCGATATCCGTGTCATCCGCATCTGGAAATATCAATTTGATACACCGTCGTAAAAAACATCCATACCACCGACACCTCGACACCTTTCAGTGTAATTCCTTTATAATCGATAAGTTAACAGGTGTCGACCTAAAAACAAAGATCGACACTACATCGACACCTTTTCCGTTTTTCGCATATCCATCCCCCCCGTTTTTCAGCAGTTTAAACCTCTATCTCCCCGCAAACTATCCCGAATCTCCCCACAAACTAACTCAAACCATGCCATAAACTAATTCATAGCATATTACATACTCTCTATAGATAGTACGACATAACACCGATAGGTAGTACTACCTATTAGCAATTCATAGTACTACCTATACCTTATACATAGTACTACCTATCCCAACTTTCCTGTATGTCCCGGATTAGTTTATGGCATGGTTCGAGTTAGTTCCCGGTGTGTTTTGTGTTAGTCTATGCATAAAATAATTGAAAAACAATGGATATCCGAAATATAAACCTTATCTTGCCGGAAATTTAAAAACTAATGCTAATATGAAAATAACGCAACTTCGCGGTGACCTGGCGGCTTTCCGTAACCTTGAACTAAGCATTGTCCTGAACGCCATGAAAACGGAAAATAGCCGGAAGCCGGTGACCACATTGCGGCAGAATATTCCTTATCTGACTCCCGGGATAAAAAGCCTTGCAGCAGAAAAGATACCTGTAGTTTTGTTTGGCGTTACGCTGAAGCGGGAGGATGAGAGGATCGGTGTGGTCACCTATACCGGATTGGTGCTGCTTAGTATCGGCAATCTGATCGGCCGTGCGGAGGCGGCTGCCATACGGGATCGTGCGGCGGGCTTTCCGCAAACGCTTGCCTCGTTTATCGGATCGAGTGGAAGGAAGTCTTGGTCCCCTTTACCTTGCCCGACGGTTCCGTGCCGGAGACGGAGGAGCGTATGCGCCTTTTCCATGCCCATGCCTACCTACGTGCCAGCCGCTATTATGAGGTACAGCTCCAGTTGCCCGTCGGACGGAAAGAAGAAGGCTTTCCGGTTCCGGAACAAGGATGCCGTGTGTCGTATGATCCGGAGTTGTATTATAATCCGGATGCTTTGCCGATCCGCCAGGAACAACCTTTGCAGATGCCCGCTCCGGTGACAACACGCGAGGCGCACGATGCCGAGCCGGACCCTCTGTTGCGCATGGCACCCGGCTATGAGCGTTACAAACGCATATCGCTCCTCTATGAAACCAGCCTTGCCGACACCTTCCGGCAGGTCGGGCCGGAAGACGGCGGCGATGAAAAGCGGAAAAAGTTCGTAGTACATCTGGCGCGTAAATGCCGGCAATCCGCTATCCCGGAAGAAGATGCCGTCCGTTTTGCCCTGATACACCCGTTCGGAAGGGAGCAGGAGATGGAGTTGAGGGCGACGTTCGGGAACGTCTACAGGAAAGAAAAACGTTGCAGCGTGCGGCCTTGTATGCCCCGGCGGATGCTGGTGGCGATGCAGATGGAAGAGTTTATGACGAGGCGTTATGAGTTGCGGTTCAACCGGATGAAGGGATGTAAGGAGTATCGCGAACGACATTCGCTGTTCACCGACTATCGCCCGGTGACGGCCGAGACGGTCAAGAGCATCTGTTTCGAAGCGCAGTTGGAGGGCGTGTCGGCAATCGAATATGATGTACAGCGTTACGTGGATTCCCGGCGTGTCTCCCATTACTGGCCGGTCGAGG